>VOFH01000906.1_pt1 | contig 69410 bp, 95 predicted proteins | sample 5384091 | NCBI WGS metagenome assembly VOFH01 (sample SAMN12384727, study PRJNA508395) | human gut metagenome | isolation source: healthy gut G | host: Homo sapiens | reverse complement strand
ATAAAAACTCATTGATGAAGTTGTGGTCGGTAGGTTACGGTTCGTATCGAAGAAAAATCTACAACTGCTATTGCACAAGTGAAACAGATAAAATTTTGCCGCAGGAGTCAGTCATGTAAACCAGTTGCTGATGGACGAGCGGCTGATTACAAGCTACAGTGAACAGCATGCAGCCTGATGGGGAGAGTGAATATTTCACCCGTGGAGGAGGAAATCTGATTCATGTTATAGATGGTATTGTTATGCCGAATAATGCCATTAGTGGAAATTGTGGTCAAGTGACTTCCGAATAATATCGACCGTAATGGCTTGCCAATTTGAATCCAGCAGATGGAGTCTGTGGAGATTCTTAAAGATGCTTCCCTGCTGCTATCTATGGCATTGAGCTGATAATGGAGTAATATTGATTACTACCAAAAAGGTAAAGAAGGGGTACCGAGTATCGTGTATGATGGCAGCTATTCTTTTGTACGCAACTATCCTTATTTAGATGTGCTCAATTCGAAAGAATATATGGAGTTAGCTAATGTTTTCAATAGGGAAAAATTATCTATATAACAACAAACAATATCCTTATGGAACAACTCCTTTGATGGAAATGGAAACTCAATTTTCTGAAGCGGATATACAAAATGCGACCAATACGGATTGAAGGATTTAGTACTGCGCCATGGTTTCCTTTACCAAACATAATCTGACTATTAGTGAGGATACTCTAAGTTTAAGTATTATCTAGGAGGAAGTTAGCATGAAGCAGCAAGGTACTGTATCGAAATCAGATATGAGTAAATATACTGTTCATGGAAATTTAAGTTTGATTTGTTCCTTTCATGAATTTGACGTCAGTTTTAATGCAAATCAAAAATTCATATAATAATGGTATAATTGGTACCGATACTGAAATCAAGGAGATGTCGCCCCCAGTGTTTTGACTTCAGCACTCTTTATCCATCTTATTTGCCAGTAAAGCAGGATGATGGGAATTACACTATTTTCCGGAATATACCTAATCCCAAAGCGATGGAAGATATAGTGGACTATAGTAGAGAAAAATGGATACAGTTTAAATTTTTTTCTGTCAACATGAAACTGTATAAAGACATTCTTGTATTTAAAGGAGTGTATGGAATGAATCAGGAAAATGTCAGAAGATCAACATTTATTCCATCCGATGTTTATTTTGCCCGCATGTATAAGTCAAGGGGAAATATTTTCCGCAACGCAGGCAAACACAGACAATAGAAGCTATGTTGTCATTTTCGAAATACATGTTCAATATCGTACAAGTGGATGCAATGGTTGGAATGGGTAAATATCTAGAGAGTAATGAAGGATATGGAATCTCTTACGAAGATACACACGACATGATTAATGAGCATGATATCAGTTCAGCTAAAGGAAAGATATATCCAACTTTCACATTGAAAAACGAGAAAAGATCTCAGTTTTTTAAAATCAGTTTTGATGTTTTGGATAAGTATGTCGTTTCGGCAACCCTTCGCCGGGATGGAACTGATAAGTTTTTCTCGGGGAAAAAATATGCCCTGTTTCCATCTGTATCTGCAGCGTGGAAGATTTCAAATGAGAACTTTCTCAAGAATGTTTCTGGTTAACTTGTTAAAATTGAGAGCTAGCTATGGTAAAACCGGGCAGGATAACTTAGGCAGTTCACTTTACGGTGTGTATGAGCCTAGCGGATTTAAAGTGGGATTCAGTGACAATAGTATTTTTTTATGTGCCTTGTGTGTCAATGGGAACAAATTATCCTGACGTTAGTTGGCAAAAACAATTATGAAGAACATCGGATTAGATTTCTTTTTATTTAAAAATCGGTTAAGTGGTAGCATAGATTTGTTCCGTAATGATGTAACTAGTTTGTTGGGCTATGCATCAACATCTCCTCTCGCAATTTATCCTACTCGCCCCATAAACGGAGGTCATTACTTTCGTCAAGGATGGGAAATCATGCTTGATACTAAAAATATTGTAGGGGAACTTACCTGGAATACGCAGATAACCTTCTCGAAAACCAATTCGTTTTGGAAAGAAAGATTACCGAATTATGATTATCGCTGTTATCAAAAAAAGAGAAAAGGAACCTATGAACGCCTACTATTACTATAAGATGAATGGTATTATCAATGCTGATCGCAGCAATATGCCGGAATCACAAAAATCGTTACAGGCAGAAGCGCAACTTCCGGGTTGCCCAATTATTGATGATAAAACAAGGACGGAAAAATCGACGAAAGCGATATATACCTAAAAGATAATACTCAGATGTCTATATTGGTTTCGGAAATACATTTAACTATAAGAATTGGGAGTTCAGTTTCTTTATGTACGGACAATTTGGAATCCTCAAATCTAATATTGCTTATAGAGCAGCATTACCTGGTCCATTGGCAGTAGATTATCCGAAAACACCAACCAATATGCATATCTGCTTTGGGAACTCTCAAACCAATCCCAATGGTACTCGTCCCGGATTGGCAATTGATCGCATGGGTGCGTTGCCAGGAGGTGCTGGTGTTAATATAGACATGGAAAATGCCTCATTTGTGAGAATGAGAAACATGACATTATCATACAATTTCAAGGATAAACTTTGGGAAAACTAAAAAATATGTAAGAGGCATCAAGCTTTATGTGGATGTCCAAAATCCATTTATCATCAGTAAGTTCAAAGGATTTGACCCAGAAATATATACCGGTGGTGGTGGAGCAAACAATGCTTCCAGAGGTGAATATCCTCAAACCCGTACATTCTCATTTGGAACAAACATTACGTTCTAATCAACATTAATAACTATGAATATGAAAAATATAAAATCCTTCATACTGTTTTTATTACATCAATAGCAGTATACGGCTGTGAAGATAATTTTGACCCAAAACTTTACGGGACGTTGAACCGAAAACTATCCTACGACAGAGAGTGAATATGAAGATTACACTATGACGTGTTATATTCCTTTTACGACAACATGGCAGTACCAAATAGCAAACGATCCTGGACAGCATAGTTTTTATATTCCCGAAGGTGGAATTCTAAGGGTATTTGAAGCTCCGTCTGATAATATGGCTGCCTGGAACTTAGGTTGGGGGTCATGGATGAAACTATCACAGGCTGATTACAGAGATTGTGTATATGCAGAGCGTTCATGGGTAGGTGAGCATAATATAAACCACATTCCTAAGCTAGCCCAGATTACTCGTTTTACTGAGATTATTGCTACTTTGGAGAAGGCTGACGACCAAATCTTCAAAACTGTCAGCAAGAAAAGACTATTAGGAGAGGCGCATTTATGCAGAGGTCTTATGCTTTATTACCTCATGCACATTTATGGACCATTACCTGCAATTGTTGACAAAGATGATATTAACAATGAAAATGCTTTTGACGAATTTAGTCAGACCTTCACTGGATGATATGACTACCTGGATTTACAATGATTTCCAATATGCCATGGAAAATCTGCCTGATGCAGTAAAGGAACACGGACGTTATACGTCAGATTATGCTAAATTCTGTATGATGAAGCATTGTCTTAATGAAGGTGCACACATGAAAGGCTATTATGAAAAAGCGATGCAGATGTATCGTGAACTTAGCAAAGATAATCGATATAGTCTGTTTACAAAGGGGATAATCCTTATGTAGATATGTTTAAGGCCGCAAATGATTTCAACTGCGAAATCATTATGGCTGTAAGCTGTGATCCTTCGGCAAACGGAGACGTTAGTAATGGTAATTTTTTCCTCTATCCATGCTTGCTACACCAAACGATGCCTCAAGGTGGATGACAAAGGAAATCCTACTCCCTTTCAACTATCAAGGAGGTGGATGGATGCAAGCATACAATGTTTCACCGAAACTTTATGACAGTTATGAAGCGAAGGATAAACGCCGTACAGTGATATTAGATGAGTATTGGGTAAATAATCAAGGTATAGTTACTGAAAAGGTAACCAAAGAAGATTTGAACAAGAGATGGAGCGGATATATTTTTATAAATACCCAATCGAGACCAACACGACTTTTCAAGGGAACGATTTTCCATTGGCTCGTTGGGCTGATGTGTTGCTGATGATGGCAGAGGTAGAAGTGAGACAATCTAACGCTGCACCTTCTCCACAGGCAGTAGAAGCAGTTAATCAAGTGAGAAGAAGAAGCGGACTAGATGATTTGTCTGTTCAACAAACTGCAACTAAGGGAGGCTTTTCTAGATGTCATATTAGATGAAAGGTCAAAGGAATTTCTATATGAAGGACATCGAAAAATAGATTTAATCCGCTTTAATAAATATGCACAAGCATGTTTCAAAGCAAAAGGGACATTGCCTACACACCAGTACATACCACTACCCAATTACTTGGTGGAACAAGCTAAATCGTACGGAAAACAATTGAGTCAAATCTACAACCGTCCTCAATGGGAAGATGATATTGCATTAGCTAACTAAAATAAACTTACATGAAAATTAGAAACTTACTTATTAGTTCTTTATATGTTTGTCTTGTATGCATTTGTATTTCAATGTTCGAGGACAGCCTCATAGTACCCAACTTCAAGGAGGATACCTTTTTATACATATGCGACATGAAGACTATGGACGTATGTACTATTACATAAGTAGAGATGCACGTACATGGACAAAATTGAATAATAATCAACGGGTCAATGCTGAATACAGAGGACATCCCGATATTATAAAAAAGGTCATGATAACAGATATTATATGATTGGCGTTTCGAAAAAGCTCAAAAGCCATTGCTTTGGACTCAAGCGATCTTGTAGCGTGGAGTATTGAGAAGGAACTTCCAGTATCCCCTTTTGTCCTTACCGATAATTATTATACCGAAAGGAATTGGTTTGGCGCACCTAAATTGTATTATGACGAAGATTCTAAGCAGTATATTGTTACGTGGCATGCGGCCAAAAAAGGAGTCAAAGGAAATGATGAATGGAAAAGTATGCGTACATATTATGTGCTGACAGAAGATTTTAGTTCTTTTTCATCACCAAAACGTTTGTTCGATTTTCCAAGTAAAGCTGATTCTGAAATGGCTACCATTGATGTCATAATCCGAAAAATTGGTAAAAACTACTATGCGGTTATCAAGGACGAACGGTGGCCGGAAGATGGTATTCCGACGGGGAAATCTATTCGGTTGGCTAAATCGTCATATTTGACGGGGCCTTATTCTTTGGTAAATCCTAAACACCCTGTTACCACTCCCTATACTTATTTCGAAGCTCCTATCCTCATGCCCAAACCAGACAATAAGGGATGGATGATTTTCTCTGAAAGATATCCGCACGAATATGTACGCTTTGATGCGGAACATATAGAGGCAGAAAAATGGGAAGTTTGTGATTGTAATATTCCCGACTCCCGACACGGAGCCATGGTGCGTTTAAGTGAAGAGGAGTATAATCACGTTTTATCATCATTCTCACAAAAATAAAAAATATGCGTATGAAGAAATTTTATTTGTTATTATTAATAGGACTATTTGCTACCACAGTATATGCCAAGAAAAAAACGAGTCTGTTCTCACCAAACAAGACTATAAAAGTGGAATTTTGTCTATCTGATAAGATTTACTACGACATTTATTACAACGATGAAATTCTATTAAAGGACAATTATCTCCGTTTATTTTTGAATAACGAAATTCTAGGAGATAATCCGAAATTACTGCGGCAGAAACGTAAAAGTTTTTCGGAAGAACTGCGGCCAGTTGTTCCTCTTAAATTCTCTACTGTTATGAGTCGTTATAACACTCTTACACTTGATTTCAAAGGATATTCCATCGAATTTTGTGCTTTTAATGACGGGGTAGCTTATCGTTTTATTACTCATAAAACTAATAAGGTTGAGGTACTTGGAGAAGATTTTGCTATTTCTTTTCCTAAAGAATATCTGCTTCATTTGCAGCAACCTTCAAGTTTTAAAACCCCTTATGAAGAAGAGTATACACATATTTCCAGTCAAGAATGGAAGGATACGGACAAAATGTCTGTGCTTCCCATATTGATTGATACACGCAAGCAATATAAAATATTAGTTGGCGAATCTGATCGTTTCGATTATCCTTGTATGTTTTAAAAGGAAACGGTAAAAACGGATTGAATGCAGTCTTTCCCAAAGTGCCTTTGGAATTTGCAGAAGAGGGAGATTTGAGTATGAAAATTATTAAAGAGGCTGATTATATAGCACAAACTGAAGGAAATCGGAATTATCCATGGCGCTATTTTGTAATTACAAGCGAAGACTCTCAACTCATTGAAAATACGATGAATTACAAATTAGCCACTAAAAGTGTTCTTGAAGACAATTCATGGATTAAGCCAGGTTTGGCAAGTTGGGAATGGTGGCACGATGCAGCTCTTTATGGTCCAGATGTCAATTTTGTATCAGGATGCAATTACGATACTTATAAATATTATATAGATTTTGCTTCATCATTTCATATTCCATATATTGTAATGGATGCAGGATGGGCTGAAACCGTACTTAATCCTAATAAACCCAATTCACAAATGCGTTTACCAGAGTTGATTCAGTATGGAAAAGATAAAAACGTAGGCATAATCTTATGGCTGTCGTGGGTGGCTGTTGAACAAAACTTTGATTTGTTCAAGACTTACGAAGAATGGGGGTATTAAAGGCATAAAAATCGACTTTATGGACAGAAGTGACCAGTGGATGGTAAATTTTTATGAGCGTGTGGCTAAAGAAGCAGCAAAACATCATCTTTTGGTTGATTTTCATGGTTCTTTTACTCCTGCAGGTTTGGAGTATAAATATCCGAATGTTGTTTCCTATGAAGGAGTGAAAGGTTTGGAACACATGAGAGGATGTTATCCAGATAATAGTATATACCTTCCTTTTATGCGTAATGCTGTAGGTCCAATGGATTATACTCCGGGCCCCATGATTAGCATGCAGCCTGAACTTTATAGTGCTCAACGTCCCAATTCTGCAGGTGTAGGAACGCGAGCTTTCCAATTAGCTACATTCATTCTTTTTGAGAGTGGATTGCAAATGTTAGCTGACAATCCGGTCAACTATCGAAAAAATGAGAATTGCACCCGTTTTATTTCACAAGTCCCTGTAACATGGGATCAGACCAAATCGCTCAAAGCTAAGGTTGGAGAGTATGTCATTGTAGCAAAAACGCAAAGGGAATAAGTGGTTTATTGGCGGTATAACCAATAATGCAGAAATGGAGAGGAAATTTAAAATTCCCCTTGATTTTCTAAATGAAGGGCGTTCTTATCAAATGAGTAGTTTTGAGGACGGCATTAATTCTAATCGTCAAGCAACTGATTATAGACACAAACTGTCTACCGTTACAAAATCTTCTTCCATTACTATTACAATGAAAAAGAAATGGTGGTTTTGCAGCTATTATAGAATAATAATAAATGTCAATCTGATTATGAAAACATGTTGGAATTTTCTTATGATATTCTTTATCGGTATGTTGGGAGAAGCATGTACCACCCATCATATCGATGTGACTGATGAACAAATGAATCTATTTGTCAGTGATTTGATGGGTCACATGACATTACGCGAAAAATAGGTCAGCTGAATCTGCCATCCGGAGGTGATATCACAACAACAGGAACTGTGAAAAACGGAAAACTTAGCGAAATGATTCGTAAACAGGAAATAGGTGGATTTTTTAATGTGAAAGGAATAGACAAAATCTACGAATTGCAACGCTTGGCTGTAGAAGAGAGCAGGCTGAAAATTCCCTTGCTTGTTGGTGCTGATGTAATTCATGGCTATGAAACAATTTTCCCCATTCCATTGGCTCTCTCGTGTAGTTGGGATACCTTGGCTGTCGAAAAAAATGGCTCGCATATCTGCTATAGAAGCAAGTGCAGATGGTATAAATTGGACATTCAGTCCAATGGTAGATATTTGTCGTGATGCTCGTTGGGGACGTATTGCGGAAGGAAGCGGAGAAGATCCTTATCTTGGCTCTTTAATGGCGAAAGCCTATGTACGGGGATATCAGGGAAAGAATTTGCAACAGAACGATGAAATTCTTTCCTGTGTGAAACATTTTGCACTTTATGGAGCTTCGGAATCTGGACGTGATTACAATACAGTAGACATGAGCCGCTTACGAATGTATAATGAATATCTTGCTCCTTACAAAGCTGCTGTAGATGCGGGAGTAGGTAGTGTCATGAGTTCATTCAATATTGTCGATGGAATTCCAGCCACTGCGAACAAATGGCTGCTTTCTGATTTGCTTCGAAAAGAATGGGGATTCAAGGATTGTTGGTTACAGATTATAACTCTATTGCCGAAATGTCTTCGCACGGCATTGCCCCTTTAAAAGAAGCATCTGTACGTTCTCTGCAGGCAGGAACGGATATGGACATGGTATCGTTTGGTTTTCTGAATACATTGGAAGAGTCTCTTCAAAGTGGAGAAGTTACCGAAGAACAAATCAATACGGCTTGTCGTCGTGTGTTGGAAGTTAAATATAAATTAGGCCTGTTTGACAACCCTTATAAATATTGCGATACTTTACGAGCATCGAAACAGCTTTATACTACTGAGCATCGCTCTATTGCACGTAGCATTGCATCTGAAACATTTGTTTTACTAAAAATGAGAAGTCATTGTTACCCATTTCCGCTAAAGGAAAAATAGCACTGATTGGTCCGATGGCTAATGCACGTAACAATATGTGCGGAATGTGGAGTATGATGTGTAATCCTTCCAAACATCGTACATTACTGGAAGGAATGCGCTCTGTTATTGGCAATAAAGGGAAGTCCTCTATGCTAAAGGAAGTAATATCTTCTATGATGAAAATCGCGAAAAGACAGCCACAGGCATGCGCCCATTGGACCGTGGAGATAATCAAACTTTATTGAAAGAGGCTTTGCAGACTGCCGACCGAGCAGATGTTATTGTAGCTGCCTTAGGTGAATGTTCGAAATGAGCGGAGAATCTGCTTCACGAACCACACTAGAAATTCCAGATGCTCAGCGTGACCTGTTGAAAGCATTGGTGAAACAGGAAAGCCGGTAGTATTACTTCTGTTCACAGGACGTCCTTTAGTGTTAACTGAGGAAGCAGTTAATATTCCTTCCATTCTAAATGTTTGGTTTGGAGGAAGTGAAGCTGGAGATGCTATTGCTGATGTACTGTTTGGGAAAGTGAATCCAAGCGGAAAATTGACAACATCATTTCCACGTTCTGTTGGTCAACTCCCCATTATATTATAATAGTCACAATACAAGTCGTCCCCGATCCGGACAAAAACGTGTTTAATCGTTATACAAGTAATTATTTAGAAGATAGTAACGAACCATTATATCCATTTGGCTATGGGTTGAGTTATACCCATTTCCAATATGACAATATGGTATTAAGTTCTAATGTTTTGAAGAAAGGTGAAAAATTGACAGTTTCTGTTATTGTTACAAATAAAGGTAATTATGATGGCTGTGAAGTCGTACAATTATATTTGCATGATATCTATGCCGATGTAGTTCGTCCTGTAAAGGAACTGAAGGATTTCAAACGTATTTTCTTAAAGAAAGGGGAAAGTCGTGAAGTTAGGTTTGTAATCACAGAAGAGGATTTGAAATTCTATAATTCGAATTTACAATATATTTATGAAACAGGCGATTTTGAAGTTATGGTAGGAACAAACAGCCGGGATGTACAGTCTAAAACTTTTTTTTTGCAGAATAGCTTTTACCTGTCCTTCTTGCATAATATTTATGTAGAATATTTACTCTTAAGATATTTGTTTAATAGCAGTATCATAAAATATAACAGGAAAATGTTTATTGTTTTCTGTACTTGATTTTTATGCTTGGTATGACAAAGTTTGTATAACATGGATTTATGCCCCAAAAGAATATAAGTTCAATAATGAGGGATTGAAAATATTTGCTTTATTATAAAATAGAGAACAGTGTTTTTTCGTAAACCTGTAGCAATCATTTACAAATGGATGATATATGATGATTTGTTTAGTTTTAATTTATTCTTGAAATAATATAGTTATGAGAAAAAAATATACTTTTACTTTTTAATATGGATAGTCTGTGGATTTACTTATGTACATGCTCATGATTCGCTGTGGAACATAAAGACATCAGACTATCATGATGCTTATTATGGTACTGCTGTAGGAAATGGAGGAATCGGTATTTTACCTTGGAAAGAACCTTTTTCCATCAAGCAGATTGTACTGAACCACGTATTTGATGCGGGAGCTCCTCATGAGGTCAGTAGACTGATTCGTGGCATCAATCCTTTCAGTATGAATGTGAAAGTGGATGGTCAAGTAGTCGATGGAACACATATATCCGGATGGGAGCAGTGTATCCTTTTGAAAGAAGCCTTACATCAAACTCGCTTTGTCTATGCAAATAAACTTGAAGTATCTTATAATATATGTGCCTTGCGCAGTATGCCTTATGCTGGTTTGGTGCAAGTGAAAGTGAAAGCTTTAGCACCGGTCGACTTGTCTGTGGAAAATGGGGCTGAAGTTCCCGATGAGTATCTACAGCCTAGAATACAACGGAAAAGTATACAGGATTATGGACTTCATCTAAAACTATTGCGTACTTCAGCTTTAACTAGACACAGAAATTTACAAGTCTCTGCTACCTCGGCTTTCATTTTGAGAATGATACTAAGGTGGAAGAGTCTGATAATAAAAGAAATATATTTACAAAATATTTAAAAACAGGAGAAGATTTTCCTTTGCTTTGCTGGGTGCCGTCTGTTCGCCACGTGATTTTATAGACCCTTGTAATGAATCCGACCGAGAAGTTATTTATGGAGCCAAAGAAGGAGTAGATAGGCTGATGGATTTACATCTAGAACAATGGAATGAGTTGTGGAAAGGTGATATTCAAATTGTAGGTGATGACGAAGCACAGCGTGCGGTGCGTTTTGCTCTTTATCACTTATATTCTAGTGCTCGTTCGGGTAGTCGTTTGAGTATACCACCCTTCGGATTAACATCCCAGGGGTATAACGGGCACATTTTTGGGATACGGAGTTCTGATGTTTCCTCCTATGCTTTTCCTAAATCAGGGAATAGCACGCTCGATGATGGACTATCGTACCGACCGATTAAAACCGGCTTGTCAACGGGCATTTAGTTATGGCTATAGAGGTGCCATGTTTCCTTGGGAAAGTGATGATGTCGGTGAGGAGTCATGCCCTACTTTCGCTTTGACAGGTCCTTTTGAACACCATATATCGGCAGATATTGCTATTGCTACATGGAATTATTATTGTATGAGCCGTGATATCCGATGGTTGCGCGAGGACGGATTTCCACTGATGGAACAAGTGGCGGAGTTCTTAGTGAGCCGCGCGGAACAGAATGAAGACGGTTCTACTCAATTTGCAATGTAGTTTGTGCAGATGAATATGCTGAAGGGGTAGACGACAATGCGTTTACAAAATGCGGCTGCTAGGTGCGCTCTACAAGATGCTTCCAAAGCTGCTGCTCTTTGGGCATAAAAGCCCGGTCTCTTGAATGCCGTAGCAAAGGGATTGCGTATACCGAAATTTTCTGATGGCGTGACCCGTGAATACGAGGGGGTATGATGGTCAGATTATTAAACAGGCAGATGCAAACTTATTGGCATATCCACTGAAAGCTATCACTCGTCCTGAAGAAATAAAGAGAGATTTACTCTACTATGAGCCCAAAATAGACAAAAAAGCGGACCTGCTATGTCCTATTCTGTATTGGCTCTGCAGTATGCCCGTTTGGGTGATGGGGAGAAGGCCTATGAATTGTTTGTGCGTAGTTTCCGTCCCAATCAACTGCCACCTTTCGGGGTGATTTCGAAGGTGCTGGGGAACGAACCCTTATTTTACTACTGGCAGGTGGACTACTTCAAATGGTAATTAATGGTTTTTGTGGTCTAGACTTAACAGACAATGGTATCAAACAGTTGCCTTCAGCACTGCCTAAACATTGGAAGAAAATTATTGTAAAAAGGTGTAGGACCGAATCGTAGGGACGTATGTTCGTGAACAACAGTAAGTCTTTTTGTGAATTATGTAATTCGTGATTTTGCACATAAATAGTTTTAATAAGTTTTTTATAAAGGATTTTATGGAATTCCGTTTATATAGAGTAAGACTTTAGCTGGTGGCTAATTTGTTCAGTCCGTTTGTTCTATTTTTTCTATATAAATTATAAATCTCAGATTGTTATGATGAAATATTTTATAGCCATTTGTTTTACCTTTTGTTACATTTTTTTAGTTAAAGCGGAAAGCATATCTTCCACCGGGCAACATTACACTGAAATTTACTCTTAGTGAACAAGGTATGCCTACTTATCAGATTGAATATAAAGGAATTCAGGTTATCAAACCAAGTACGTTGGGATTTAAAATTAAGGAGGGGAAATCATTGTTTAATCATTTTCGGCTCAAAAGAGTTCTACATCAACGTATGATGAAATTTGGAAACCTGTATGGGGAGAGTCAAGCATAATCGTAACCATTACAATGAACTTTTGGTGGAATTGGAAAAAAACATCAGATGCATGTTTTATCAATATACGTTTTCGCGTGTATGATGATGGAGTGGGATTCCGTTATGAATTTCCTTCTCAACCAAACCTTTCTTATTTTGTTATAAAAGAAGAATGTACTCAGTTTGCTATGTCTGGTGATCATACTGCTTGGTGGATTCCGGGCGATTATGATACACAAGAATTTGATTATACAGAATCAAAACTATCAGAAATCCGTGGTTTGTTGAGTAAAATGATAGAGTCTAAACTTTTCTCATTCTATTATTTCATCAACAAGTGTGCAGACTTCTCTACAAATGAAGTCGGATGACGGTTTGTATATCAATCTTCATGAAGCAGCATTAGTGGATTACTCTTGTATGCATTTGAATCTGAATGATAGGAACTTTGTATTCACTTCACAATTGACTCCTGACGCAATAGGAAATATGGCATATATGCAAACTCCTTGTCATACACCATGGCGTACAGTTATAGTAAGTGATGATGCACGTGATATTTTAGCTTCTAATCTGATATTAAATTTGAATGAACCATGTAAGTATACAGATACTTCTTGGATTAAGAATAAAATACATAGGTGTTTGGTGAAATGATTGCAGGCGGAAAGCCTTGGGCATATACATGGGATGTTCCTTCGGTCAAACTGGGTAAGACAAACTATGCCCATGTAAAACCTAATGGGCAACATCCAGCCAATAATGAAAATGTTAAGAAGTACATTGATTTTGCCGCAGAACATGGATTCGATCAAGTGTTAGTAGAAGGATGGAATATTGGCTGGGAGGATTGGTTTGGAAAAATCTAAAGATTATGTATTTGACTTTACAACACCATATCCTGATTTCGATATTAAAATGCTTAATGAATATGCACATTCAAAAGGAGTACGATTGATGATGCATCACGAAACATCTTCTTCTGTCCGTAACTATGAACGCCATTTGAAAAAATGCCTATACTTTAATGAATAAGTATGGGTATAACTCAGTAAAAAGTGGGTACGTCGGTGATATTATTCCTCGTGGTGAACATCATTTCGACAGTGGTTGAATAATCATTATTTGTATGCAGTTACAGAAGCAGCCAAATATAAGATTATGGTTAACGCACATGAAGCTGTGCGACCCACAGGATTGTGTCGTACCTATCCCAATTTGATTGGTAATGAGTCTGCAAGAGGTACGGAATATGAAGCATTTGGAGGAAGTAAGCCTTTTCATACTACAGTGTTGCCTTTTACTCGTCTTCAAGGTGGGCCGATGGACTATACTCCAGGTATTTTTGAAATGGATATGAGTAAACTTAATCCCAATAATAAATCTCATGTAAATTCAACATTGGCGCGTCAATTAGCACTTTATGTTACCATGTACAGCCCACTTCAGATGGCTGCAGATCTTCCCAAGAATTATCTCCGTTTTATTGATGCATTCCAATTTATTAAAGATGTAGCAGTAGACTGGGATGAGAGCAAATATTTGGAAGCTGAACCAGGACGTTATATTGTCGTTGCTCGTAAAGCAAAAGGTTCCTCGAACTGGTTTGTCGGATGTACAAGTGGTGAGGAGGGACATGTTTCTACTTTGAATTTTGATTTTCTAGATCCAAACAAGAAGTATAAGTTGCAACTATTTATCAAGATGATAAAGACGCACATTATCGCCATAATCCCTCAAGCTTATTGTATTCGTAAGGATTTGTCAATAGAAAAGCAAATTAGAGTTGAAGGCAGCTCCAGGTGGTGATATGCTATCAGTATTAAGAAGTAGAGAATACGAGCAATTTTAAAGATTTGAAATATTTGAAATAACAATCGTTTTTTATTTAATTGAGATAATCCGATACAGTTACTTGAATTATTGTAGTATACACTGTTTTGATATATGACGTGACTATCAGTGAGAAATTTACCAATATTTGCTTATTGTCAGCATATTAAAAATAGAAAAAACAATAAGTAATAGTAATACATTATAATTAGTCAAGCATAAGTGTACTTGGTAATAAATATATTAACTCATTAAAAAGTTGTCATTACTTATGGTTGTAGATAAAATTAAAGCACGTTTTCTTCAGTATTTATACTTGTAAAATGCCTGTTGTTTTAACTACTTGTTTTGGCAACATAGCTCAATGAGCTCTTATGTGTTTATTGAGCTAGCTTAAACAGGTTCTATGTTTAATTTTAAAGTCTTGGTATATACCGAAGTGTTGATTATATGAAACGAATTCTTTTTTTAGTACCACTATTATCATTGATGACTTGTGGAATACAGGCACAATGGAAACCTATAGGAAATCGAATTAAGACGAAGTGGGCAAATAAGGTGAATCCTAATGAAGTATTGCCTGAATACCCTCGTCCTATCATGGAACGTAAAGATTGGAAAAATCTGAATGGCATATGGAAATATGCAATTATTCAAAAAGGGACAGAGTTCCTGATAAATTTGATGGTGAAATTCTTGTTCCATTTGCTATAGAATCCTCTTTATCAGGAGTTTGCAGGAGAATTGATGAAAAACAAGAGTTGGTTTATCTACGTGAATTCGACATACCTTCTGCTTGGAAAGATAAAAAGATACTGCTTCATTTTGGTGCAGTAGATTGGGAAAACAAGTGTCTGGATAAATGATGTAAAAGTTGGACATCATACCGGTGGATTTACTCCTTTTTCTTTTGATATTACACCTGCTTTATTGCTTAAAGGCAAAAATAAACTAAAAGTAAAAGTTTGGGATCCTACAGATAAAGGGACACAACCGCGTGGAAAGCAAGTAAGTAATCCTGAAGGTATTTGGTATTCACCGGTAAGCGGTATTTGGCAGACGGTTTGGTTAGAACCCGTAGCAGAAAAACATATTTCTAATTTGCGTATCACCCAGATGTGGATTGTAATCTATTGAAAGTTCAACCTGAATTAGTTTCTGCAAATAAAGATGATTATGTGAAGGTAGATGTATACGAAGGAGATAAATTGGTAGCAGTAGGAAAAAGTATCAATGGTGAATCCGTAGAAATAGAGATGCCTACTGACGTTAAATTATGGAGCCCGGATTCTCCTTTTCTTTATACCTTGAAAGTAACGTTGACAAATGGACAGAAAATATGTGATAAAGTAGAAAGTTATGCTGCTATGCGCAAATATTCTACTCGTCGAGATGAAAGCGGAATTGTTCGCTTAGAGTTAAATAACCAGGCCCTATTTCCAGTTTGGTCCTTTAGACCAAGGTTGGTGGCCTGACGGTTTGTATACGGCTCCTACGGATGAAGCTTTACTATACGATATTCAGAAAACAAAGGATTTTGGATTTAACATGATCCGCAAACATATTAAGGTGGAACCTGCTCGTTGGTATACACATTGTGATCGTTTAGGCATCATTGTATGGCAGGATATGCCAAGTGGAGACCGCAATCCAGAATGGCAAAATAGAAAATATTTTTGAAGGTACAGAGCTAAAGCGTAGTGTTGAATCTGAAACTCACTTTCGTAAAGAATGGAAAGAAATAATGGATTACCTTTTATTCTTATCCTTGTATCGGAACCTGGGTGCCATTTAATGAAGCTTGGGGGCAGTTTAAAACTCAAGAGATTGTAGAATGGACAAAGAATTATGACCCTTCTCATTTGGTAAATCCTGCTAGTGGCGGTAATCACTATACTTGTGGAGATATGCTTGATTTGCATAATTATCCACAACCTGAGATGTATCTTTATGATGCACAACGTGCTACTGTGTTAGGGGGAGTATGGAGGTATTGGAATGGTTGTGAAAGAACATATTTGGGAGAAAATTCTGTGTAAATGGAAACAGGATTCAGCTGTAAGTTTGTCCTTATATCTGGATTCTGTTTTCAAAAATAAGCATAAATTGATTCATAATCAATCCCCAGTTATGAATCGGCTGTGTCCATTTCTTCTCAATCTCCATAAGTGAAATGAAAGCTTTGATTTCGTGTAAACAGGTTTTTCTTTTTTAGACTTCGCATATATCTGAAGGGCAATGTTTGTTTTCATTTCTTCATCGGTCTGGCCCATGCCGACCTGAAAGAACTTTCTTACCGGAATGTCCACACGGATTCGACGGCAACACCTGGCTGGTTGGAAACCATGTGAAGACCAAGGCACCCTATGTTGTCAAGCTGCTCCCGATAGCCGTCGAGCTGATAGAGAAATACAGGGGGTGAACGAATTCAAGGTTTCTCCGGACAGGATGCGGAGAAGATCGGCGGGATGTTCCGCCTGGTCAACTAAAAAAGAAGGGATGCTTATCCGGCGAGTCCGGTGGTACAACTTTCCGCGATAGCGTATAAGCTATAAAAAAGATAGCCGTCCGGATTTTGGGGCGGCTATCTTTGCGTTTTCCATCTGTCGGAAAGTAAATCACGATAATTTTCTATAGGGGTATTAAGAGGCCATGCGGCACAATATGTTTATTCCACATCTATGGCATGTTATGGCTAGTGAACGGTACAGCACAGCTCCTTTGGCTCCGGTATGGGAGCCAATTGTCAGCCGTCGTCTTGTCAGTGATATATACCTGTTTATCCGTTCAACTTCATTGTTGTCCAAAAGATCCCTTTTTCCGTTAATTCCGCTACGTCAATCTCCAGTGTGAAAGCGTCGGAGATGGGATCATATTTGAATACTTTACCGGCACTTGTATATGCCCATAGCGTTTCGTGTGAGTCTTTTGTGAGGTAGATCATGCGCCCGGCTCCGTCAACGATGATGTCTTCCCCGAAAAGGCTGTAGTTTTTTACGGTTCTTCCGTTGAAGCAGTCTACCCCTGAACGTGTAGAAATCCAGATGAAGCCTTTCTTATCTTCGAGGATGGAGAATACGCGCTGGTTGCTTAATCCTTCCTTGGTTGTAAGGTATTGATAGGTAAAAGAGTGACTGTTTACCTGCTTATCTGATTGTGCGAGAGTGGGAAAAGCAGGTAACAGAAGGAAGATGGTCAACAGGTAAAGAGCCGGGAAACGTTTCATGGCTTTTCGTTGGCTCGCAAACCGAAGACTTTTCCCGTCATCTGTTCGATGGGCACTTGCCATACTTTGACATTGCGCACGGCAGGTTCGGAATAATTGAATTCATTATCCGTGTAATGACGCATGATAATATCCAATACCCGGCGTTTTTCATCCATATCTTCTATGAATGTCACTTTTCCACGGCACATGGCGCTTTCGAACGCATACTGTAACTGCACGCTACTTTCTCGTGCTGATATACGAGTTTATGACCGATGCTGAAAGTGATGCATACATTATTATTATGTTCCAACATCTCCAACTTGCTGCCTTCGGGACCCGAATGAAGGTATAGGACGCCATTCTCATAACCGAAGTTCATCGGAACTACGTAGGGATTACCTTCTAAATCTGTGATACCTACAAAGCAGGCATCGCAATGGAGGATAATGGACTCGATTCGTTGTTTGTCTTCAATAATAAAAGTTTTCATAATTTATTTCTCAATTAATTCGAAGTCGAGCTGTTTCTTTTCCAGATTGGCACGTGCTACACGAACGGTAATGGCATCTCCTAAACTATATGTTCTGTTCTTGCGGCGTCCACGAAGGCAATAGTTCTTTTCGTCAAATTCATAATAATCGTCATCCAAGTCACGGACAGGGACGAGACCTTCGCATTTATTCTCGTTAAGTTCGACATACAGTCCCCACTCGGTTACTCCGGAGATGACACCATCGTAAATCTGTCCCAGACGTTCGCTCATGAATTCCACTTGTTTGTATTTGATGGAAGCACGTTCGGCGTTGGCTGCAATTTGTTCCATATTTGAGCTGTGATCACAAAGATCCTCGTATTTGGCCTCGGATACACTGCGCCCTCCATCCATATACTTCGTTACTAGACGGTGAACCATCATGTCCGGGAAACGGCGGATGGGTGAGGTGAAATGGGTATAATAATCGAATGCCAGTCCGTAGTGACCGATGTTATGTGTAGAATAACGGGCTTTCTGCATGGCCCGGATAGATACGGTTTCAATCAGATTCTCTTCCTTCTTTCCATGTATATCATCCAACAAATGGTTGATGGATTTTGAAATATCTGTTTTTGTTCCGCTTGTACGTACCTTGTAGCCGAAGCGAGCGATGAACTGTGCCAGATTATCCAGTTTTTCCGGGTCGGGAAGGTCGTGAATACGATAAGGGAATACTTTCGGCTTTTTGCTTTTGGGTACACGTCCTATCTTCTCTGCTACGGTTTTGTTGGCAAGAAGCATAAATTCTTCTACCAGTTTATTGGCGTCTTTCGACTCTTTGAAATACACACTGATAGGTTTCCCTCTCTCGTCAATTTCGAATTTCACCTCGTAGCGGTCAAAATTGATTGCTCCCGCTGCGAACCGTTTTTCGCGGAGTGCTTTCGCGATGGTGTCCAGCATAAGTACTTCTTCTTTGTAGTCACCTTCTTTAGTTTCAATAATCTGCTGAGCCTCTTCGTAAGTGAAACGGCGGTCGGAATTGATGACTGTATGCGCAATGCGTGAGTCTTTGATTTCTCCTTTCTCGGTAATATCGAAAATCACGGAGAAAGCGAGTTTCTCTTCATTGGGGCGGAGTGAACAGATGAAGTTGCACAGGCGTTCGGGCAGCATCGGTATGGTGCGGTCTACCAGATAGACGGAAGTTGCACGCTTTTCGGCTTCTTTGTCGATGATGCCTCCTTCTTTTACATAGTGTGTCACATCGGCGATGTGTACGCCTACTTCCCACAATCCGTTTTTGATGGAGCGGATGGAAAGCGCATCGTCGAAGTCCTTAGCATCTTTCGGGTCGATAGTGAAAGTTGTCACCTTACGGAAGTCTTCGCGCTTGGCTATCTCTTCGGGAGTAATTTCTGCGGGAATCTTATCGGCTGCTGTCTCTACCGCTTTCGGATATACGTAGGGTAAGCCGAATTCTGCGAGAATGGCGTGCATCTCAGTTGTATTGTCGCCTGCTTTGCCCAATATGTCTATCACTTGTCCGATGGGATTCTTTGCCTTGTCAGGCCACTCTGTTATTTTCACGATCGCTTTATCTCCGGTTTTTCCGCCTTTCAGTTTATCTTTCGGAATAAATATGTCATTGGCAAGTGTACGGTTTTCCGTTACTAAGAATGCATACGACTTGGCTACTTCCAATGTACCGACAAAAGTGTCGTTGGCACGTTCCAGTATTTCGATTACTTCCCCTTCTGCTTCCCTGTTCTTTCGTTTGGCATAAAATGTAATTTTTACCTTGTCATTGTTCATGGCATGGGCGGAATTGCGCTCTGCTATGAATACCGGTTCACCTCCTTCTTCGGGAATAAAGGAATTCTTTCCATTGCTTTTGCGTTGGAAGGTACCTATCATTTCTGTGCCGTGATTATTCAGACGGAACTTGCCCTTCTCAATTTCGGAGATATAATCGTCATCCAAAAGGTCATGTAATATATCGATGCATAGCATTTTCTGCGGATGGGTGGTAAGACGCAATTCCGAGAAAATGTATTTCATACTTAGAACTTCATTGGATTTGGCGTGGAAAAAGTCTATTAACAACGCTGCCAGCTCTTTTTACTCATTCTCTTACCGGCCTTTTTCTCTTTCTTTTCTTTCTTTTTCGCCATAATATGTGTTTTTATTGGTCATCATCTATTGATATGGCTACAAAGTAAATAAAAAAACGGTAATAATACTATTATATTTATCGTATCTTTGTAACCGAAATTTTAATTGTATTTATATAGAGCCGAAAAGTAGGAATGGAGAGTATTTTAATTACGGGTGCAAGCGGTTTTATCGGGAGCTTCATTGTAGAAGAAGCGTTGAAACGAAAGTTTAGTGTGTGGGCGGGAGTTCGTCCTACCAGTAGCAGACAATATTTGAAGAATCGGAAAATACACTTTTTGGAACTGGACTTTGCACATCCTAATGAACTTCGTGCCCAACTCTCCGGTCATAAAGGGACATATAATAAGTTTGATTATATCGTTCATTGTGCCGGTGTTACGAAATGTTTCGACAAAAAATCTTTCGACTACGTGAACTATCTTCAGACAAAGTATTTTATTGATACGTTGAGGGAGTTGAATATGGTCCCGAAGCAATTTATATATATAAGTACGCTTAGTGTGTTTGGTCCTGTGCGCGAGACAGATTACACTCCGATAAAAGAGGACGATTCTCCCATGCCCAACACGGCTTATGGTTTCAGTAAGTTGAAGGCTGAATTATATATTCAAAGTATTCCCGGTTTTCCTTATGTCATTTATCGCCCTACGGGAGTGTATGGACCTCGTGAATCAGATTATTTCCTAATGGCTAAGTCCATTCAGAAGCATTTTGATTTTTCGGTTGGTTTCAAGCGGCAAGATCTGACTTTTGTCTATGTGAAAGACATTGTGCAGGCTATTTTCTTGGGTATAGAGAAAAGAGTCACCCGAAAGGCGTATTTTCTGACAGATGGGAAAGTCTATAAAAGCCGTGCGTTTTCGGACTTGATACAAAAAGAATTAGGGAATCCGTTTGTTCTTCATCTGAAATGTCCGTTAATTGTGCTAAAAGTTATATCTTTGCTCGCTGAATTTGTTGCTACGCGTTCCAAGAAGTGCAGTACATTGAATTCTGATAAATATAAGATAATGAAACAACGCAACTGGCAGTGTGATATAACCCCGACAATTAACGAATTGGGATATACCCCCGGATACGATTTGGAGAGGGGGGTACGTGAAACCATTGCCTGGTATAAAAACGAAGGATGGCTTTAGACTTATTTAAGCGTGTAGAGACCCGGAAAGGGTTGTTTGCTGTGGAGAAGATTACATTGATTTATAATCTGCTAACTTCCATATTGATTCTATTCCTGTTTCAGAGGATGGACCATCCATGGCATATGTTATTGGATAGAGCCATGATTGCTGCAATGACTTTCCTGTTGATGTATCTTTATCGGCTTGCCCCTTGTAAGTTCTCGGCGTTTGTGCGTATCGTCATTCAGATGAGCCTGCTTTCTTATTGGTATCCGGATACTTTTGAATTCAATCGCTTTTTTCCGAACCTGGACCATGTCTTTGCTACCATCGAACAGTTTATCTTCAGTGGACAACCTGCTATCTGGTTCTGCCATACGTTTCCTCATATTTTGGTCAGCGAAGCGTTTAATATGGGATATTTCTTCTATTATCCGATGATGCTGATTGTGGCGTTGTTTTATTTCATTTATAGGTTCGAATGGTTCGAAAAGATGTCCTTTGTACTGGTTACTTCTTTCTTTATATATTATTTGCTTTATATCTTTATCCCTGTGGCAGGCCCTCAGTTCTATTTTCCGGCTATCGGATTTGATAATGTGGCTAAGGGAGTTTTTCCTGCCATCGGTGACTATTTCAATTATCATCAGGAGTTGTTGCCCGGACCGGGATACCAGCACGGATTCTTTTATAGCCTGGTAGAAAGTTCCCAGCAAGTGGGTGAACGTCCCACAGCTGCTTTCCCCAGTTCACATGTCGGTATTTCTACTATCTTGATGATTATGGCTTGGCGCGGCAGTAAGAAGCTGTTCGCCTGTTTACTGCCTTTCTATTTGTTGCTCTGTGGGGCTACCGTATATATTCAAGCACATTACGTCATCGACGCTGTGGTAGGATTTTTCTCCGCATTCTTATTGTATGTAGTGGCAACCTGGATGTTTAAAAAGTGGTTTGCACAGCCGATGTTTAAATAGTAGCAAGTATCTCATCAAATATCCGAAAGAGCTCCTCCTTAGTTTCCGCCCGTAGCATGGCAATGCGTGTGTTGCGGAAATTGGAAATTCCTTTGAATAGGGGGGCTGGCGGCCAGATGGCGGCGTACATGAAGGATACCGCTGCGTTCGTCAAGCAGATTGACACTGTCGACCACCTCCTGGCGTAGTACATCCATGTACCAGCCGAAACTGAGTGGCGGCAGTTCTTCACCGGTTTCTAGATAATGTTTTACTTCCTTGAATATCCAGGGGCGTCCAAAGCTGGCACGACCGATCATGACGGCATCTACTCCGTAGCGGTCAAAACACTCCTTGCAGCGTTGGGGCGTAGTCACGTCACCATTGCCGATAATGGAATATGCATCCGTGGATTCTTCTTCACTTCACCTATCAGTGTCCAGTCGGCTTCTCCGGTATACATTTGTGCACGGGTGCGTCCATGAATGGTCAGTGCTTCAATGCCGCAATCTTGTAATTGTTCTGCCAAATCTACTATAATCTTATTATTGGCGTCCCATCCCAAACGGGTTTTTACTGTTACGGGAATCTTTACTGCATCTACTACGGCACGGGTAATTTCCAGCATCTTCGGAATATTCTGCAACATTCCTGCTCCTGCCCCTTTTCCGGCCACTCTTTTCACAGGACATCCGAAATTGATATCCAGAATGTCAGGATGCGCCTCTTCCACTATTTTCGCCGCTTCTACCATTGTTTCCGTATCTTTTCCGTAGATCTGAATAGCGACAGGGCGTTCTTCATCACTGATGTTCAGCTTCTGTTCGGTCTTGCTGACTGCACGTATCAATGCGTCGCTTGATACAAACTCGGTGTACACCATATCCGCTCCGAACTTCTTGCACATCAGGCGGAAAGCCGGATCAGTCACGTCTTCCATAGGAGCGAGCAGGATAGGGTATTTACCCAAATCTATGTGAGCTATCTTCATATATAAGTATTACTGCTTATTATTCGTTTTCTTATTGGTTGCTTTATATTTCTGTTTCGGATGATTGGGTACTCCGGGATATAAATATTCGATAGTCCTATTCTTTAGCATTCGTGGAATTATTTTATTGGCAATATAGTCAAAGGTTCTGTTTGTTCTTTTAGCGATTTCATCTAATGTGATGTAGTCTTCTGCAATGGATATTATTATGGATTGAAGTTCTTCGAATTTGAGTCTTTTTGAGCTTCCAACCTTTTCCTCCGAGCTTCCAACCTTTCCCTTCGGGCTTCCAACCTTCCTCTCCGGATCGTTGACATGATATTTTGTTCCCTTTCTGTTTCCTTCTGAAATAAGGAATCCTTGATTACAAAGCTTTTTCAGCATTTTTGTAATATCAGAACGGTGTTGCGGAATAACATATTGCAGTTGAGTATTATTAATCCCCCCCTCACTGTAACAAGTTACTAAGGCTGTCAACTCATCTTGCGTCAAGTTCTCAACCTTTCCATCAAACAACTCCTTTAGTTTAATTACAGCATCATCCGGCAATAAACTAATCATAGGCAGGGTTAGTTCCACCTTATCCGGTCGGCTGAATTCTTCAACATACGGTTTCTGCCAGTTTGCTTCCCTCCAACCTTTAATGATCTTATTCACTCCGCTTCCCGCTTTTTCGGAAAACCCGATTAGCATAAACATCTTCTGCAAGGCTTTATTGCGGCAGACGCTATCTCCTCCTAGATAATATTGAGCTTTGCTGACCAGCATTGTTCCGGGATTTTTAAATCGGTACTTATCTACCCATTGTTCGACAACAATATTGCCCTCCTCCGAGAAATCACAGTGGATAAGCGTATTGATAAAAGCTTCGCGTACAGCAATGTGCGTAGGTGTCTCATCAATACGTATTCCGTTTCTGATAAGGAAGGCTTAGGCAGGGGAGCAGTTAGTTTGGGATGAACCTTGCGATAAAACTGAAAGAGATTGGCTTCCCAAGTTCCGTCCGGACAGATTCTATCCGTCCATCGAATATCGGAGTTTTCGTTAAGATGCTCTCTATAGTCGGGGAAATAATTGGGCGCACATTCGGGATCGGTAATACTTTCTGTCTTTCCAAACATCAGTATGCCTGCCAATGTGAAACCTTCTACTTTCGTACTCCTGTCCTTGCGATATGCTTCAAGTTTAGTCAGAAATTCAATATCATTTAAATTAAGCCATGGATGAGATGGCTTCAAATTGGCAAAAAGCTGTCTGTATTGAATCAATGTTTCCTTATCAATGTCTTCCATCGAGTAATTGGGCAGAATCCTAGAGTCACGGGGATGACTTTCGTCCGAATCGGCAATCATGCGTCTGACTTCTGCATCCGTACACTTATAATCTCCTTCATGGTTGCGTTTAAATGTATGCCCACCGAAAGGGTTTCTTGTCCTGTAGATAGGGCGCTGCCCACGGTTTGCACGGGGAACATAGATGAGAAGCAGATTTCTTTCTTTATAGCGACCTTCGTATAAGTCATTGTCGGAAAGCAGATTCTCATTTACGCAATCCGGATTATTAATTTGATTCCAGAAGTCTTTTTTGTATTGGCTGATTTGTTCTTTAGCCAGTCCTTCTATAATGAATTGCTGTTTATGCTCTTTCACACCAAGCACAATGACTCCCCCATCCGTATTGGCAAAAGAAGAATAAGTATCCCATAAGCTATTAGGAAGACCATCTTTGGCAACCTTGAATTCCAAATCTACAGCCTCCTCTTTTTTATCAACGAGTCTATATAGTCGGTAAAATCCCATTCTTCCAGGTCGTTTAGTATGATAGGTTTCTTATGGTCCATTTCTTCTTTCTACTTGTATTTTCTGCAAAAATACGGATAAATTCGTACCTTTGCATACTTCTATCATATTTAATGATTATCAGACAGTAAAATGAATATAAAAGATTTTGAAATAATGGCTCCTGTCGGGTCGCGCGAATCCCTTGCGGCGGCCATTCAGGCTGGAGCCGATTCTATCTATTTTGGTATAGAAAACCTGAATATGCGTGCCCGTTCGGCTAATACATTCACGATTGATGATTTGCGGAAATAGCTAGTACGTGTGATGAGCACGGGATGAAGAGTTACCTGACGGTCAATACCATTATCTATGATAAAGATATTCCTCTGATGCATACTATTGTCGATGCAGCCAAGGAAGCGGGAATTTCTGCGGTGATTGCAGCTGATGTGGCAGTGATGAATTATGCCCGTCAGATAGGACAGGAGGTACACCTTTCTACTCAACTGAACATCTCCAATGCAGAGGCTTTAAAATTCTACGCACAATTTGCAGATGTGGTAGTATTGGCTCGTGAGTTGAATCTGGAGCAGGTGGCCGAGATTTATCGTCAGATACAGGAAGAACATATCTGTGGTCCGAGCGGCGAACAACTTCGTATCGAGATGTTCTGCCATGGTGCGCTTTGTATGGCAGTATCGGGTAAATGCTATCTCTCTTTACATGAGATGAATCATTCTGCCAATCGCGGTGCTTGTATGCAGGTATGTCGCCGTTCCTATACAGTCCGTGACAAAGAGACGGATGTGGAGCTGGATATTGATAACGAATATATCATGTCACCGAAAGATTTGAAGACCATCCACTTTATGAATAAGATGTTGGATGCTGGTGTGCGTGTATTCAAAATTGAAGGCCGTGCCCGTGGACCTGAATATGTACGTACCGTGGTGGAATGTTACAAAGAAGCTATCAAGGCTTATTTGGATGGAACATTCACCGATGAAAAGATTGCGGCTTGGGATGAACGCCTGAAAACCGTATTCAACCGTGGCTTCTGGGATGGATATTACTTGGGACAGCGTTTGGGCGAATGGACCAGGAATTATGGTTCGGCAGCTACGGAACGTAAGATTTATGTAGGTAAAGGTATCAAATACTTTTCCAATATCGGAGTTTCCGAATTCCTGGTAGAAGCTGCTGAAGTAAGTGTAGGCGATAAGCTTCTCATTACAGGGCCGACTACCGGTGCACTATTTATGACTTTGGAAGAAGCTCGTGTTGACTTGGAATCTGTGCAAACAGTGAAGAAGGGACAGCATTTCTCCATGAAATCGGATAAGATACGTCCCAGTGACAAGCTGTATAAACTGGTATCGACCGAAGAATTGAAGAAGTTCAAAGGGCTCGATATTGAGCAAAAAAGAGGCTAACTGTTATTTCTCAACTTTTAATTCTCAATTTAAATGAACTATATCTATGAATTGGAAATGAAGGTTCGCGATTACGAATGTGACCTTCAAGGTATTGTCAATAATGCCAATTATCAGCACTATCTGGAACATACCCGCCACGAGTTTCTGACCTCGGTAGGTGTCAGTTTTGCTGCACTTCATGAGCAGGGAGTCGATCCGGTAGTGGCACGTATTAGTATGGCTTTCAAGACTCCATTGAAAAGCGGAGATGAGTTTGTCTCGAAACTATATATGAAAAAGGAAGGTATCAAATATGTGTTTTATCAGGATATCTTCCGTAAGAATGATAATAAAGTAGTAGTGAAATCCACTGTTGAAACGGTATGTGTGGTAAACGGACGTTTGAGTGACAGCGAATTATTCGATAGCGTCTTTGCCCCTTACCTGAAATGAACAGCTCCGAAGAAGAACAGATTTATAGTATCGCCCTGACAATGGTGCCCGGTATCGGGCACATAGGAGCAAAACATTTGATAGATGGAATGGGTAATGCCGTTGATGTCTTCCGTCTGCGCAAAGAAATACAGGAACGTATTCCAGAAGTAAGTCAACGGGTGATAGAGGCATTGGATTGTCCGCAAGCTGTGTTTCGCGCCGAGCAAGAATATGAATTTATCCGGAAGAATCGTATCTCCTGTCTGTCCTTTTATGATGAAGCTTATCCTTCCCGTTTGCGGGAATGTGAAGATGCCCCTGTCGTCCTTTTCTTTAAAGGGAAATGCCGATCTAAATTCCCTTCATATCCTGAATATGGTAGGAACCCGTAATGCTACTGATTATGGGACACAAATCTGCGCCTCTTTTCTGCGGGATCTGAAGGCGCTTTGTCCTGATGTACTTGTAGTCAGCGGACTTGCTTATGGAATCGATATTCATGCGCATCGTGAAGCTTTGGCTAATGAATTACCTACAGTAGGTGTTTTAGCTCATGGGCTGGATCGTATTTATCCTCATGTCCATCGGAAAACAGCTGTTGATATGCTTGAAAAAGGGGGATTACTGACCGAATTTCTGTCCGGAACGAATCCTGATCGCCATAATTTTATCAGTCGAAACCGTATTGTTGCCGGTATGTGTGATGCTACCATCGTCATTGAGTCGGCAGAAAAGGGAGGTTCATTGATTACAGCCGAACTTGCTGAAGGTTATCATCGCGATTGTTTCGCTTTCCCCGGTCGCATGGGTGATGAATATTCAAAAGGATGCAATCGGTTGATTAGGGATAATAAAGCATCCCTGTTATTATCTGCCGAAGATTTTGTGCAGGCTATGGGCTGGAATATGCAGACGACTCTTTCAGAAAAGGTAAGTGTGCAGCGTAGTCTTTTTATTGAACTGTCTGAAGAGGAACAAAAAATTGTCGCTATTTTGGAGAAACTGGGAAATCTGCAAATCAATTCTCTTGTAGTAGAAGCAGATATTCCTGTAAATAAGATGACCGCTATTCTTTTTGAACTGGAAATGAAAGGGGTGATTCGTGTATTGGCAGGAGGAATGTACCAGTTATTGAATTAACTCGCATGAACTAATCTCACATATGGACATAAAAAAGGAGCAACGCCTTGCTCCAACCTTTGTTAACCTTAAATCTAATACTATGAAAAAATCACATGACAAATGTAAATGTTCAACTGATTCTTTCCAAATAATTCTGTTGTATTTGTTTCTCTTTTAAATTCTTTCACTGATTTTCACTGTTATCGGACACGACGCACTTCTAATGGATAAAATATAGTACATTTATGGTAAATAATGGAGAGAAATGCAAGCCTTCTTGAATATGTTTCATTGTATTTCGAAGGGCTCGTGAAATATATACTTGTATGTTGCTGTGTATTTGCGCTTTACAATTTTAGGTTCTCACTAATACCATTATTTACTAGAGTAATAACAATAAAAAATGATGAAATCTTTATTTTAATGATTCAGTCAATATTGCATCTTATATTAATTATTGTAATAGTACTTTTGAATATGATAAACTTCGTGATAGATGGATTATGCCTGATGGTTATCTTGGTTTGTTTATACCTTGAATGAAGTCGATGAAGTATTTGGCGATCTTAAAGGAATGATATATGTACGAACATAAAACAATTTGATTTGTTATTTATAGTGAATGGATCTATATATAGGGGGTGGTTTTCTTGCATTATGATATTAAACATCTCTTTATATCTATTTTTTAAGGTGATTGTTTGACTATATGTCAGTTTAAACCCTTATATTTGTATATGTGAAGTTAACCGAAGAAAAAATCACTTATTATTGGCTATGATGAAAAAGGAAATTAAATTCAGTCTTGTTTATCGGGACATGTGGCAATCTTCCGGTAAATATCAACCTCGGGTTGATCAGCTTGTCCGTATTGCTCCTTTGATTATTGAGATGAGTTGTTTTGCTAGAGTTGAAACAAACGGTGGTGCTTTTGAACAAGTGAATCTGTTGTACGGCGAAAATCCTAATAAAGCCGTCCGTGCTTTTACTGCGCCTTTTAAAGAAGCGGGTATTCAAACGCATATGCTCGATCGCGGATTGAATGCGTTGCGCATGTACCCGGTTCCGGCAGATGTGCGTAAACTGATGTATAAAGTCAAGCATGCGCAAGGAGTGGATATCACCCGTATCTTCTGTGGACTGAATGAGACGAGAAACATCATTCCTTCTATTAAATATGCTCTGGAAGCAGGTATGATTCCGCAGGCAACTCTTTGTATCACGTATTCTCCGGTGCATACCGTTGAGTATTATGCCCGAATTGCAGATCGACTGATTGAGGCCGGTGCACCTGAAATATGTTTGAAAGATATGGCAGGTATCGGTCGTCCGGGTATGTTAGGAGAATTGGTCAGGACCATCAAGGAGAAACATCCGGATATATTGATTCAATATCATGGTCATAGTGGGCCGGGATTGTCTATGGCTTCTATCCTTGAGGTTTGCGAGAATGGTGCGGACATCATTGATGTGGCTATGGAACCGATGTCTTGGGGCAAAGTGCATCCGGACGTAATCTCTGTGCAAGCTATGTTGAAAGATTTAGGCTTCCAGGTTCCCGACATAAATATGAAAGCATATATGAAAGCTCGTGCGATGACACAAGAATTCATTGATGATTTTCTGGGTTATTTTATGGATCCTACCAATAAATATATGTCTTCGCTTCTACTGAAATGTGGTTTGCCGGGTGGTATGATGGGGTCCATGATGGCAGACTTGAAAGGGGTACATTCCGGCATCAATATGATATTAAGGAGTAAGAATGAACCAGAACTTAGTCTTGACGATTTGCTGGTAATGCTTTTCGACGAAGTGGAATATGTGTGGCCTAAGTTGGGTTATCCTCCTTTGGTGACTCCTTTCAGCCAGTATGTGAAAAATGTTGCATTAATGAATCTTATGCAGCAGGTAAAAGGGGGAAGAACGTTGGACAATGATAGATAACCATACTTGGGATATGATTCTGGGTAAGAGTGGACGTCTGCCGGGTACGCTTGCTCCGGAGATTATAGAATTGGCGAAGTCTAAAGGATATGAGTTTGTCGATACCGACCCGCAGTTGAATTATCCGGATGCTTTGGATGAATATCGAAAGGAAATGGATGAAAATGGCTGGGAATATGGAGAGGATGACGAAGAACTTTTTGAACTGGCTATGCACGATCGCCAGTATCGCGATTATAAGTCGGGTGTTGCCAAGAAACGTTTTGAGGATGAATTACAACATGCTAAGGATGCGGCAATGGCAAAGAACGGGTATTCGGAAGAGGAAATTAAGAAGTTGAAACGTGCCAAGGCAGATCCGGTTATTGCCCCTGATAACGGACAGGTACTTTGGGAAGTTTCCGTAGAGGGACCATCCATTGCTCCATTCATCGGGCGTAAATATCAGCATGACGAAGTCTTTTGTTATCTTTCCACTCCGTGGGGGGAATATGAAAAGATTCTAACCGGATTTACCGGACGTGTGGTGGAGATATGTGCACAGCAAGGCGCTACCGTACGTAAGGGAGATGTTATCGGTTATATTCTGCGGAGCGATATCTTTGCGTGAGATAAGCCATATTTAAACACCGAGTTATTGGCATTGATAAAAGAATATCGTATTTTTGCATCTGAAACTTATAAACTTGAATGATCCTTATATGTATAATTCCATAGAAATATGTGCAGGTGCAGGCGGTCAAGCATTAGGACTTGAGATGGCGGGATTCTCTCATGTTGCATTGGTCGAATATGAAAAAGACTATTGCGAATGTCTGAAACGCAATCGTCAGGAATGGAATATTTTCTGTAAGGATGTGCATCATTTTGATGGTAAGCCTTACTACGGGCAGATAGATTTGCTAGCAGGAGGCGTACCTTGCCCTCCGTTTAGTGTTGCAGGCAAACAACTGGGAGCTGATGATGAGCGTGATCTTTTTCCTCAGATGCTCCGACTTGTGCAGGAAATTAATCCGCGTATCGTTATGATAGAAAATGTCCGTGGAATTTTAAGCTCTAAGTTTAATGCTTATCGGGAACAGGTACTTCAAACGTTGAAAAAATTAGGCTACAGTACACATCTTCAATTATTAAATGCTTCTGATTATGGTGTTCCTCAGCTACGGCCACGAGTAATTATTATTGGAATACGGAGAGATCTGGCAGATGTCTTCATGTTTCCCGAAAAGATACCAGAGAAAACACTGTCTGTAGGTGAGACTTTATATGACTTGATGTCAGCTAATGGTTGGAAAGCTGTCGAAGAATGGAGGCGGACAGCCAATAAAATAGCTCCCACTCTGGTAGGCGGAAGTAAAAACACGGAGGTCCAGACTTGGGCCCGACAAGAGCACGTAAGGCGTGGGCAGAGCTTGGTGTAGACGGTCGGGGGTAGCTAATGATGTCCCTGACGCAGACTTCGTGGGAATGCCACGATTGACTCCGGAAATGCTTGCAAGACTTCAGGGATTCCCCGATAGTTGGGATTTCGGCAAGCGTAAGACGATTGCCTGTCGGATGATCGGCAATGCTTTCCCTCCTCCTGTTGCTATGAAAATAGGGTTGCAAATCAAAAAGGTATTGGATTATGAACGCACTTATTGCAGAAGCGAGAAAAAAATATCACAAAGAGCTGCTATCTAGTGGTGTAATGACTATTGATAGCAAAGGAATTCCAAGTAATGCTGACAGTTCCTCCAAACTATCAATAAATATTGCCCGCGGCATTGCTGACCAATTAATGGCTGAAGTCCACGAAAAAGCAGTAGGACAGACTTCGGGTGCTAAATTTGAGCAAATGAATATGAATTTCTTGATGAATACATTTCCCTACCTGCAGAATTTACGTCCGGGAAAATGGCATATCTCCAAACTGGGTAACCGTAACTCCGTCAAAACAAGTAGTTTCGCTCAATATGAACATTTGGAATACCTCAGCCTGCTGACCAAAAGCGATGCTCGACTTGCCGCTAGCATGGGTAACGATTATATGGTAGCACCGGATGTGGTTATTTATCGAGAGACAGAGACGGATGATATGATAAATGAGAAAACTGATATTATTGATGATTCCGTGTGTAATCTTGCCGATATACGAAAAAAGTAATGGCGGGTTACCCATTCTTCATGCTTCTATTTCAGCCAAATGGACGATGCGTAGCGATCGTGCACAAAACAGCCGGACAGAAGCTCTCGGATTGATAAGGAACAGAAAAGGGCACTTACCGCACATTGTTGTGGTAACAGGAGAACCAATGCCCGCACGATTGGCATCATTAGCTTTAGGCACAGGAGATATTGACTGTATTTATCATTTTGCTTTGTATGAGCTCATCAAAGCGGTTCATGATACCCATGCAGAGGATTCTATTGAATTATTGAACATCTTGATATCAGTGACTTGCCTTTGGATTTAGCTGTATAAATAACTTTAATATTACCAATATATCTGTTCATGATAATTGATTATTAATAATAATCATGAGCCATTCATACATAAAGAGAATCCCCTGTCGGTGTGTACCGCAGGGGATTCTTTTATTAATCAAATTAAGCTCTTACTATTAGAAAACAGTAACTTAGTCTTTCAGTTTTGCTCTGATAAAGTCACGGTTCAAGCGGGCGATGTTGCTGATAGAAACGTTCTTCGGACATTCTGCTTCACAAGCACGTGTGTTTGTACAGTTACCGAATCCCAGTTCGTCCATCTTTGACAACATAGCTTTTGCCCGACGCAAAGCTTCCGGTTTACCTTGCGGCAGCAAGTTCAACTGGCTGACTTTTGCAGAAACGAACAACATAGCAGAACCATTCTTACATGCAGCTACACAAGCACCGCAACCGATACAAGAAGCAGCATCCATAGCTTCGTCAGCGATAGGCTTCGGAATCAGGATAGCATTGGCATCTTGAGGAGAGCCTGTGCGTACACTAACGTAACCACCGGCTTGCATAATCTTGTCGTATGCAGTACGGTCTACCATCAAATCCTTGATGACAGGGAAACCGGCCGAACGCCAAGGTTCAACAGTGATGGTATCACCGTCGTTGAAACGACGCATATAGATTTGGCAAGTAGTAGCACCTGTTGCAGGACCGTGCGGGTGTCCGTTGATGTAAAGAGAACACATACCGCAAATACCTTCGCGGCAGTCATGGTCGAATACTACCGGTTCTTTTCTTTCGCTGATGAGCTGTTCGTTCAGAATATCCAGCATTTCGAGGAAGGAAGTATCGCCAGGGATATCTTTCATTTGGTAGGTTTCAAAAGCACCTTTAGCCTTCGGACCAGCTTGGCGCCATACCTTCAGTGTAAATGATATATTTTTATCCATTTTCTTCTAATTCTTTTAAATGTTTAACTTCACCGATTAGCTCTTGTAGTTACGGGTTTGAACCTTGATAGCTTCGTATACCAGCGGCTCTTTGTATAATACCGGAGCTTTTTCATCATCACCTTGATATTCCCAACATGCTACATAGAAGAAGTTTTCGTCATCACGTTTAGCTTCTCCTTCTTCAGTCTGGTATTCTTCACGGAAGTGACCACCACAACTTTCGTTACGGTTCAATGCATCGTAAGCAACAAGCTCACCCATAGTGATGAAGTCGTACAGACGGATTGCTTTGTCAAGCTCTACGTTCATACCTTCCTTAGAACCGGGGATAAACAAGTTCGTTTCGAATTCCTTGCGGACTGCTTTCAGTTCGGCGATACCTTTCTTCAGGCCTTCTGCCGTACGTCCCATACCTACATATTCCCACATGACATGACCCAGTTTCTTGTGGATAGAATCAACTGATTCTTTACCCTGGATGCTCATGAACTTGTCAATCTTAGCTTGAACTGCCTTTTCTGCTTCGGCAAATTCGGGAAGATCGGTAGAGAAACGAGGAACAGTAATCTGGTCTGCCAGATAGTTTTGGATGGTGTAAGGCAATACGAAGTAACCGTCAGCCAGACCTTGCATCAATGCGGAAGCACCGAGGCGGTTTGCACCGTGGTCGGAGAAGTTACATTCACCGATAGCGAACAGACCCTTGATGGTAGTCTGCAGTTCGTAGTCTACCCAGATACCACCCATTGTGTAGTGGATAGCCGGATAAATCATCATCGGATTATAATATTTCACACCACTGATTTCTTTAGCCAGTTCGCCCGGATTAACGTCAGTGATTTCTTCGTACATATCGAAGAGGTTACCATAACGTTGAAGAACAACGTCGATACCCAAACGGTTGATAGCTTCAGAGAAGTCGAGGAATACGGCCAGACCTGTGTTGTTTACACCGAAACCTGCGTCGCAACGTTCTTTAGCGGCACGGCTGGCAACGTCACGCGGAACTAGGTTACCGAATGCCGGATAGCGGCGTTCCAAGTAATAGTCGCGGTCTTCTTCAGGAATATCACTTCCTTTGATTTCGCCTTTCTGAAGTTTCACAGCATCTTCTTTTTTCTTCGGAACCCAGATACGACCGTCGTTACGGAGAGATTCAGACATCAAAGTCAGCTTAGACTGCTTGTCGCCATGTACCGGAATACAAGTCGGGTGAATCTGAACGTAAGCAGGATTTGCGAATACAGCACCCTTGCGGTAGCAAGAGATAGCAGCTGTACAGTTACAACCCATAGCGTTAGTAGACAGGAAGTAAGCGTTACCGTAGCCACCAGTAGCGATAACTACAGCGTGAGCAGCGAAGCGTTCCAATTCGCCTGTTACAAGATTTTTTGCGATGATACCGCGGGCACGTCCGTCAACGATGACAACATCCTGCATTTCGTAACGGGTATACAGTTTAACAGTACCTACGTTTACCTGACGGCTCAGTGCAGAGTAAGCACCCAGCAAGAGTTGCTGACCAGTCTGGCCTTTAGCGTAGAAAGTACGGGATACCTGTGCGCCACCGAAAGAACGGTTATCTAATGTACCGCCATATTCGCGAGCGAAAGGAACACCTTGCGCTACACATTGGTCGATGATAGCGTTAGACACTTCAGCCAAACGATATACGTTTGCTTCACGGGCACGATAGTCGCCACCTTTTACAGTATCGTAGAACAGACGGTAAACCGAGTCACCATCATTTTGATAGTTCTTTGCAGCGTTGATACCACCCTGTGCAGCGATAGAGTGTGCACGACGGGGAGAATCTTGAATACAGAAATTGAATACTCTGAAACCCATTTCACCAAGTGAAGCAGCGGCAGAAGCACCTGCCAGACCCGTACCCACAACGATGATGTCCAAACGACGTTTATTAGCGGGGTTCACCAATTTCTGGTGAGCTTTATAGTTAGTCCATTTCTCAGCCACCGGGCCTTCTGGAATTTTTGAATCTATCTTGATCATAATATTATTTACAATTTAATCATTTACAATTTACTATTTAGCAAGCACCGCCACAAATCAGTGTTTTCACGAAGAATACCACTACTACCAGTGCGAAACCGAGTACAACAATCGTAGAATAGATGTTAGAAATACATTTCCAACGATTGATCCATACTTTGTTGTTCCATCCCAGTGATTGCATGGAGCTCCAGAAACCGTGAGTCAGGTGGAACCACAAAGCAAACAGCCAAATGAGGTAGAGCACTACGTAAACCGGACAAGAGAATGTCTGCTGGATGTGATATGCACCGTTTGCCGCATAAGCCAGCGTCAGTGTATCAGCGTGCATGTCCAGGTTGTGCATCAGTTCCGGCAACTGCATTTTTGCCCAGAAGTTGAAGAGGTGCAAACCGAGGCCTACGATAACGATAATGCCTAACACCAACATGTTTTGAGAAGCCCACTCTACAGTTTTCGGTTTGTCGACTACTGCATAGCGTTCGCTACCGCGCGCTTTGCGATTCTGCATTGTCAGCCAGAATGCGTAGATGATGTGAATCATGAAAAGAGCAGCCAGTGCTGCGGTAGCCACCAGCGCATACCAGTTTGCTCCCAGGAACTCACAAATCATGTTGTAACCATCAGCCGAGATGATTGCAACCAAGTTCATCGCCATGTGAAATGTTAGAAACAGGACAAGGGCGATACCGGTAACGCTCATCACCACTTTCCTTCCTACAGATGAATTACTTAACCACATAAATGATTGAATTTAAATTATTTAATTGTTAGAACTAAAATTTCGACGTTTTACACCTCTTACAGACTGCAAAAATAGGGGAAATAGATTGATTGAACAAGGAATTAAAGAAATAATTCTTTAATCGCTAATCTTTCCGATTTTTTTTGCAACGCCATTGGCTGCTTTCTTGCGTAAGGCGCGTGGGGTGTCGCCAAAAGAGTCTTTACAAAAGTGGGCAAATTGCGACAGGGAGTGAATCCGTAACCTGTTGCAAATTTCAGTAATCCGCATTTTGGAGTGCTGTAGGTCTTCGAGGATTCCTTCCCGTTTCTTTCTCCAGTATCCATTCGTATACGGGCACACCATAGAGGTTTTTGAAAAGTCGGCGGAAAGTAGTGGTCGTATAACCTCCCAGATGTGCAAATTCTTCCACGTTCTTCACGTTGCTGTAATTTTGTATCACGAAGTATTGGAAGCTCTCCGTATAAGTACTGATCGGGTAGAAGAAAGTCTTTAATTGAGGTAGCGGATAGAAATTGGTAATCAGGAATACCAATTCCTTTGCATTTCAGTTCGATATATTTGCTGCAAGGAGATTTTTCATTGAGGAAGTCAGGCATACTGCTGATAAGGGAATGAATTCTTTCGCTCATCACCAGAGGGGTGTAGGTCAAGGGTGCTTCCGCTTGATCTTTTATCTCATTGTAACGGTCTTCGCAGAGTAGAGGGAGTTCGTTGAACCAGAATGTGATGTATTCAACGTCCGTAAGAGCCAGTATTTCTATTTTAGACCCGATGGCCTGTAGGATAAACTGCTTTTCGTGTAAGGTATTTCCCGGGTACTCTTCACTATTGATAAGTAATTCGCCTTTATCATGAAAAGCATACAATTTTGCGTGCACTTATCTTTAGGAATGTGTTCTCCTTTGGGTAAGTTCTTATATACGAGAGTGTTTTCAGTAGCTCTTGGACACCCTGTACAATTCTTATATTGTATACAAAATGAATCTTCTGGCATCGGTCTTATTCGTGAATTATTATCATCAGGGAACAAAGATAGGATTTTTTGTATGTTTTAGTAAACTTGTGCTCTTTCTGTTGATTATTGGAAGTTATATAGTAATTTTTGAACATCATTTTATGCTGAGAGTGCATACTTTTGTGGTTGAAATTCATAAAATATTAATCGTTATGCTAATACCTAGAAAGATTATCTTTTCTTTGTTTCTGTTGGTCGGTGTATGTATTTATGCACAACAGAAATCTTTTGTAAGTTCTTATGTGCGTGGAAATTTCTACAACAGGGGACGTGTCGCTACTGAAAGTCTGCGGGCAAGCGACGACCTTATTCTATTAAATGTCCATCCCAATAAGGACGGATCGCTCTCTTTTGAGAACCCTCGTGCATTTCAAGGTAAAGGAGTCACTACTTGGGAGGGATTGATAAAATCCATTCGTGCTGAGGTGAAAGGGACGAAGGCGAAAGTACGGATTGGAGCTTCCAGTGGTCAGTGGAAGGCGATGGTGGCTGATGAGACCGCCCGTACGGCATTTGCAAAAAATATAAAAGAAAGTGCTCCAACAAAATAAGCTTGATGGCATTGACCTGGACTTTGAATGGGCGGAGAATTCGAAAGAATATGAGGATTACAGTTTGGCTATTCTCAAGATGAGGGAAGTGCTGGGCGATAAATACATTCTCAGTGTATCTCTGCATCCGGTTTCTTATAAGATAAGTAAGGAGGCGATTGCTGCCGTTGATTTTATTTCACTTCAATGTTATGGTCCTTCACCGGTTCGTTTTCCGGTAGAGAAATATTGTTCGGATATACAGATGGTATTGAAATATGGTATTCCGAAAGAGAAGCTGGTGGCAGGAGTTCCTTTTTATGGAGTGACAAAGGATAACTCGAAAAAGACTGAAGCTTATTTTAGTTTTGTGCAGAATGGGCTGATTACGAGTCCGGCAGAGAATGAAGTAAATTATAAAGGAGAAGTGTATGTGTTTGACGGGCAAGATAATATCCGTATCAAGACACGTTATGCGAAAGAGCAGGGCTTGAAAGGAATGATGAGTTGGGACTTGGCTACAGATTTGCCGTTGGATAACAGCCAATCATTGCTTAAAGCCATGATTGAAGAATTGAATAAAGAGTAGAGTCGTAGACTGTAATTGTCATTTAAACGCAGATTCTCGCAGATTTGAATATCAGTTCTTTGCGAGAATCTGCATTTAGTTTTTTATACCTGCTTTATCTGTTTCAGATAATCTGAGGGTGAGACACCGAATTCTTCTTTAAAGCATTGGCGGAAATAGCCTGTACTGTTCATTCCTACTTTATAGGCAATTTCAGATATATTAAACTTCCCTTCGAGCAACAGCCGTTCCGCATTCTGCATTTTCACCTTCCGGATATATTCGTTGGTTGAAAGTCCGGTAAGTGCTTTCATTTTCCGGTAAAGAGTGGAACCGCTCATACACATCTTGTCGGAAAGATAAGTGATGTCAATCTTCTCTGAAGAGAGGTTTTCTTCGATTAAAAGAGTTATTTTCTCAATAAACTCATTATCCAGCTTGCTTAGAGCCTCGGCTATTATGATACGTTTCTCGTTCAAATCCGTCTGATTACCCGAAACAGGCTGTGCTTGGAATTGGGTAATCAGTTTCTTTCTCGATTCGAGTAGATTATTGATTCGGCTGCGCAAAAGAGAAGCGCTGAACGGTTTTGTCAGGTAAGAGTCAGCGCCTACTTCATAACCTTCTTCTTTTGTCCTGTAGCGAATCTTTAGCTGTCAGCAGAATAATAGGAATATGGCTGGTACGTACATCCTCCTTTAACTGCCGACATAGGGTAATACCATCCATTATAGGCATCATAATATCGCTGACAATGATATCCGGGATGTGGCTGAGCGCCTGTTGTTTTCCTTCTTCTCCATTATCGGCTGTGATTACCGCAAAAGAGTCGGAGAAGGATTCGGCAATGTATTTCTGTATTTCTTCATTATCTTCTACAATCAGTAAGATCGGTTTGCCATTGTCTACTGTAGGTTCTGAAGTGTTTTCGGAGGTCGTTGCTTGGGCAGTATCCTCTTTTGCCGCAGGTTCGGTAGAGTCGGTGTGCAAGGCGTTGGGATAGATATTATCCGTCAAGAGGCTGATGCAGAAAGTGCTGCCTTCGTTTTGCACACTTTCTGCACGGATTTCTCCTTCATGCAGCTCTACGAGATTCTTTACCAAAGCCAGACCAATACCGGTTCCTGATGCCTGATGTTTGCCGCTTTCCTGATAGTAACGGTCGAAAATATGTGGCAGTGCTTCGGCGGAAATTCCGTATCCCGTGTCGCTTACTTTAATTTCCGTATATGCCACCTCATTGCGCACGGTCTGATACAGGCTTAGGGTAATACATCCTTGTTCCGTATATTTGATGGCATTGGAAATCAGATTGTCCAATACGATGGTGACGATTTCCTTGTCAAAGAAAAGAAGCATCTCTTCTTTTTCTATCTGAATTCGGAAATCAATCTTTGTCTTTTGATTCAGTTCTTTGTATTTGAGACCTATTTCATAGATCAAAGGGGCGATGTTGCCTTTGCAGACACACAGCCTTTTGTTTTGTGTCTCTGTCTTTCTGAACTCCAATATCTGATTGATGAGGTTGAGCAGGCGTAATGCACTTTGGTGGATGACCGACAATTTCTGAGCTTGTTTTACCGGGGTGAGGTATCCTTTTGCATATCCTCCAGCGGACCGAGAATCAAGGTTAGCGGTGTACGCAGTTCGTGTGTGATGTTGGTATAGAAACGCAGGCGTTCCTGATTTAATTCCTGTTCTTGTTCGTGATTCTTCTTTTCCAATGTGTAAAAGGCTTTCCAAATCCAGCTTTTTCTTATATGCGTGAAGGATGAGATATACAATGCCGACAGATATCAGGACATAGATAAGCTTTGCCCACCAGGTGAGCCAAAGGGGCGGGTTAATCCGATAGTCAGGGAGGTGGCTTCTTCCGGCCATTCCTGGTTGTGAATGCGCGCTTTGATAAGAAACTCATATTTTCCGGGAGGAATGTTCCGGAATGTCACGCTATTGTTTTCATTGACTGTGTACCACGAATTTTCTAGTCCTTTCAGCATATACACATATTCCACTTGATTGACCAGAGAGTAGTTTTGTACGTTGAATGTCAGCCCGAAGCTATTTTGTGCATGGGTCAGTTCAACCTGTTCTCCTTTGGATACATTGATGAACAGGTCATTATTTTCGAGATTGCTCAACCGTCCCAGTACTTTCATTTCGGTGATGATAGCCGACGGATTGGCTTGGTCGTTCATGGTGATATCCGGATCGAAACAACATACTCCGTTGATTGAACCGAAATAAATCAGTCCGTTCTTGTTTTGCGTTACGCAGCCGCTTGAGAAACTGCCTGCCGGGACATCGTCCGAATGACCGTAATTGTAGAAGCAGTTTTTATCCGTGACGTAGCAACTGATTCCTTTATTATTACTGAACCAGATATTACCTTTCTTATCTTCCGTTATGGCACAAATATTGGTATTGAGTAGGCCATCTTTCCGTTGGTAAGTTTTATAGGTCAGTGCGTCGGTTGACGGGAAGCATACCAGTCCTTCTCCTGTCCCCATCCACATTCTTTTTCTGTCTGTCTTGTATGATCTGGTTGATGGTGTTGGAGCAGAAACCTTCCCTTTGTACGAAGGTTTGAATCAATTGCAGGTCCGGACTGTATACTCCAAGTCCGTCTCCGAAAGTACCGATCCAGAACCGGCCTTTCTCATCCTGTGCGATGGCACGTACAAAGTTACTGTGCAATTCGCTGTTTCCCGTATGATAATGCCGGATGATTTCCATGTTCAGAGGATTCAGTACGATGATTCCTCCACTGTATCCTACCCAGATATTATGTCGGGAGTCTTCGTAGATTGTACGGACATCCTGATTGGATTGTCCCATCAGAGAGATGGAACGGAAAGTTCTGTTGCGGCTGTCATAGTAACTGATTCCTCCTTGGAAAGAACCGAACCATAAGTTGCCTTTAGAGTCTTGCAGGGAAGTGAGTATAAAGTTTGAAGGAATTTCTCCGGTTTCTTTTTATAGATAGGGTGCGCTTGTCCCTTCAAATACATTGATTCCTCCTCCGTCCGTCCCGATCCACACCCGTCCTTGTCTGTCTGTGCAAAGACTGCTTGCCACTTTGTTATTCAGGCTGTTCTCATTGCCGGGAATGGGAGAGTAGCTCAATGTTGTGAATAAAGGAGGGGTACTGCTGATGAAATTGATTCCTCCTCCCCACGTTCCTATCCAGATATTGTCAAAAGAATCTTGGAATATGCATCGGGCACTTGCATTGAGAGACTTCGGTTATCATCTCCTTCTTGTATATATTCGAGGGAGATCTGGTCCGGTGAAAAGAAACATACTTTGCTTTAGATCCAGTATGGTAATGCCATTCAGCTCGGAGGCTATCCATAGTTTGCTGTCATTTAGTTGTTTGATGGCGAGTATGCGGTTACATAAGGCTTCGTGCTTGTCGTTTTTGTTATTCTTGAAGGTGATAAAGTTACTATCGGCAGCGTTGAAGAGAGCCAGTCCTTTGTCTGTTCCCAACCAGATATTCCCGTTTGTGTCTTTGGTGAGACATCGTACCTCATTTCCGGGCAGGCTCATCGGATTATCCGGTTCGTGTCGGAAGTTTTTTACACTTTTTGTCTTTCAGCGAGAGAATGCTGAAACCACCGCTAACATGGCCGATATATAAATTTCCGTCTCCTCCGTCCAATACGGTCCATGTTTGTTCGTCGGGCAAGCCGGGAATTGTGTTTTTTTATTGTAATGGGTAAATTGTCCGCTGTTGATGTCGAGATATTCTATACCTCTATAATAAGTACTGATCCACAGTCCGTCTTCGCTTTGTGTAGAAGGGGCAATGTCTGTTACGTCATTGGTTTTCAGGCTATGCGGATCCTCCGGATTGTGCAGGTAGGGAGTGAATACCTGTTTGTCATAATTATAGGCATTTAATCCGTCACGTTGGGTCGCTATCCATATCATAGGACGTTTAGTGTCGGCATACACCCGGTTAAGTTCATTACCGGTGATTCCCTGACTGTTTTGTGAGGGTCATTCTTATAATAGGTGATGAAGTGGGTTCCATCGAACTTGTTAAGCCCTTCTTCTGTAGCGAACCATAGGAAGCCTTGTTTGTCTTGTGTAATGCTAACTACATAATTATTAGACAGTCCTTGTTCGATTCCCAACCGTTTTACGGAATAAGTTTGTGCTGCCGACTGATAAACGGACGGCAAGAATAAAAATAAAATAGAAGCAATGTGTCTTTTCATAACTCGTGCCTATTCGTTTCATTTACAGGCTCAAAAATAGAAATAAATATTTTATTTAGAGTATGTAAATCGTGCATTGCATGATTTATGTAGCTTCTCTGCATGATTTTTATCGGTTGTATGTATCTTATTCACTTATATTTGCATTGTGAAAGCAGACGATTGGTTCTGTCTTTCACGATAAACCGATAAGTTTTAATCATTAAATACTATTATTATGAGAGCAAAATTCTTGCATGGTGCAGTGTTATGGACTTTTCTTTTGCTGCAACGTTGACTACCGGGTGTAGTGACGATAATGACTACAAAGATGTAGACGGGCAGAAACCAGTTGTAGAGTTGATTGCCGATCATATCCATGTTGATCCGGGCAGTGAGTTAACGTTGACTGCTACCATTACTGATGCAGATGGTATTCGTTCTATCAGATTACAAAATGCTGAACTTTATTTGGATAAAACTATTGATTTACTTAGCATTTATGGTGAACCATTATATTCTTATGAATTAGAATATGCTATTACTCTTTCTGAAAAACTGCCGAGAATGGCTGATTATCCGATTATAGTTACTATTACAGACGTAGGAGGGCGTTCAGTTGAACATACCATTATGGTTTCAACGGATAATGATTCGGAAAAACCGACAATCAAATTTGCAGCAGAGGGTGAGTTCACAACTTTGACAGCGGAGGATGGAACCGTTCCGTTCCACTTTATAGTAGAGGATGAACAGGCCTTAGATTATGTAGAAGTAAGTATTCCATCCTTGGAGTTGGTTGAGAAAGTAGATGCGGAGGGAAAAACTAAATTTGATGGTGTGGTGAGACTTCCAATTGCGCAATCGGGAACTTATGATGTAAAACTAAAGGTCGTTGATAAATTTGCTAATGAAGAAACTACTACTACATCTTATACAGTCAAAGTGGTGGCGGAAATGCCGGATTTTCAGAAAATGTATCTTAGTGATGTTGAGGATGCCAGCCAATTGACTTCTGATGTGTTTGGTGTTCCGATGAGAATTGAACGTACGGGAGCATATACTTATAAGGCGAATTATTATTCGCAGAAAGCAGGGACGGAGATTTATTTTATTCCTCAAAAGGCAGATATTTATCCGATTTGCTTTGGTAGAGACCCCAATAATCTTAATAAATTAGTCTCTGATCCGAGTATTGCTGAACCGATAGTCCTTGAACAGGCTAATGTATATTATGAAATAACTTTCAATATATCAGATAACTCATATTCAATGAGTACTTATTCGATTGAACAGGCGATTGATCCTGCGCCGCATGAATTTGGCTCAATTTCTTTAGATACGTGGAATAATGGTGGTTCATGGCTCCAAGAGTTTTATTTTGGTTATATGACAGATGCTCCTAAGAATATCCAGAGATTTGAGCAAGATAACATTAATCCTCATTTATTTTATCTTAAATCATTGTCACTTAAGGCAAATACGCAGATGAATTTTATAATTCATAATTGGCACCATGATAACTGGTGGGATTATTGTGCATGGTATGTTGATAAATCGGAAGGAGCAGATGCCGTTTATGACCCTGAAGTTTTCGGATATTTTAGTGATGAAAATGCGGTGCATGTAAATCCGGCTTGGCAAGGGACTATGTTGACCAGACAAAATAAAGACTGGGCAAAGCCAACGGTAAAGACAGCCGGAGATTATAAACTTATATTTGACGCTCATCTCGGAAGGGTTAAGTTGATTCCTGTTGATAACAAGTAACATTAAATTTAATATGAAAAAAGCAGATATTATTATTGTGTCTCGCATTAATAAGCTTATGTGGCTATGCGCAGAACATTACTGTAAAAGGCGTTGTGACTTCGGCTGCGGATAAGGAGCCGATGATCGGTTTGACAGCCTTGATAAAGGGTACGACAAACGGTACCGTGACCGATTTGGACGGTAACTATACATTGAATAATGTGCCTAAGGACGCAATTGTGGTTTTCTCCATGATTGGATATAAAACACAGGAAATTAAAGTGAACGGACGTACTACAATTAATGTAGTGATGCAAGATGATACGCAAGCATTGGATGAAGTTGTAGTCATCGGTTATGGTGCAGTGAAGAAGGGTGACTTAACCAGTTCCATTGCAGCTATCAAAGGTGACGAACTAAAAACGTTGAGTTCCGGTAATGCAATGAACTCTTTACAGGGGAAAATCAATGGCGTACAAATATCAAGTGCAGGTGGTCCCGAACAGTTCCCCGCGTCATTATTCGCGGTGTGTCTACAGTCAATGGATCCAATCCGTTGTATGTAGTTGATGGAATGCCGGTAGGAGATAATATAAACTTCCTTGATCAGAATGATATTGAATCGATGCAGGTTTTGAAGGATGCTTCTGCTTCTGCTATTTATGGTACCCGTGGTTCGAATGGTGTTGTTTTAATTACCACGAAGAAAGGAACAAAGGGGGCAACCAAATTCACTTTTTACAGCTTCAGCAGGTTTTCCAAACATTAGAGAAACCTGATATGGCAAAAAAAAGCCGAGTATGAATATGTATTGAAGTCAAGATACATTAATGACGGTAATGTGCCTATGTATGTGGGGTATAATGGCATTACTGATGCTGGAAGGAACGGATTGGTGGGATGAGACGATGAGGAAAACGGCATTGATTCACAATTATAATTTAAGTTTCTCCGGTGGAACGGATAAACTTCTTTATTCGGCAAGTATTGGTTATTTCGGACAGGATTCTCAATATAAAATAGGAAATTGGCAAAAGTTTACAGCTCGTTTTAGTATGGAATATACTTTTAACAATATTGTAAAGGCCGGTATTGATTTTACTCCCAAGTATGAAAACTGGAAAGACACTCCCCGACTTGATAGGATCTATCATGGCTATGGACCCTACTACTCCGGTGATGCGTCCTGAAAGTGAATGGACGGATAATGAATATGATAATTATTCCCGTTCTCATAACAGCCAAGTATGGAATCCGGTAGCTAATATGGCACGTATGGCGAAGAATACCGATGAATATGGCTTGTTGGCTACTCCGTTTATCAATATAGAACCGATTAAAGGGTTGATCTTTCGTTCACAATTGGGATTGAATGCTCGTTTCCGCTTATATGATGAATTTACTCCGACATTTGATATTGATAATTTGGAGCGTGCGGAAACCAGCGTGGCAAAAAGGGAAATGAAGAATTGGATAGACTGGAACTGGACAAATACGTTGACATGGATAAAGTCGTTCAATCAGAAACATAATCTGAATATAATGGCAGGTTATACTATGGAGCGTTTCCAACACTATTGGCTGACAGGCTCACGTGACGGAATTCCTACGAATGACGAACTTCTGCAATATGTCAGTGCAGGTACAAAGAATCAGCAGGCTTCCGGAACTAATTCCTACTCTTCATTGATTTCTTATATGGGACGTGTGATGTACAATTACAACGATCGTTATTACCTTACAGCCTCTGTACGTGTGGATGGTTCTTCTAAATTCGTAAAAGGGAATAAGTATGCAACTTTCCCGGCTGTATCCGGAGCGTGGCGTGTTACTGGTGAAGAGTTTATGAAAGACCAGCATATTTTTGACAATCTGAAAATCCGTGCTGGTTGGGGACGGGTAGGTAATCAGTCTATTGATGATTCGGCTTATGCTTCTACAGTCGGTACAACTGATTATGTGTTCGGTCAGAAGGTAATCGCGAGATAGGTACAAGTGTAACTGCTATCGGAAATACGAAAGTACAATGGGAAACAGTAGAAGACTTCGGAATCGGAGTGGATATGGGCTTTCTGAATAATCGCTTGACGGTAACGGCAGACTGGTTTCAAAAGAAGTCACATGATATGTTGATGAAGCGTGATAACCTGTTGATATTGGGTTATCCGATGTGGAACGGACAGATGTGGGAGAATATTGGCAGTATGAAAGCTACCGGTTGGGAATTGTCCATCGGTTGGGAAGACCGTCAAGGAGATTTTACTTATGGTGTCGGTTTGAATTTATCTTCTGTAAAGAACAAGGCCGAAAAACTGATGGGACAACCTCTTTATACGGGTGGATTTAATGGTGATTATATTATTCGTAACGAAGAAGGCGGAGAAATCAGCCGCTTCTATGGATATGTTGTAGATGGGATCTTTCAGAATCAGACGGAGGTCAATGCGCATACCGATGAACATGGAAAAATAATTCAGCCTAATGCCGTACCGGGTGATTTCCGTTTCAGGGATCTTAACCATGACGGTGAGCTGGATGATAAAGATAAAACTTATATTGGTTCTGCTTTCCCTGATCTGATGGTAGGTCTGAATGCTCATCTTTCTTACAAGAACATTGATTTCCTGGCTAATTTTTATGGTACTTTTGGAAATGATATATTCAACACTACGTTAGGACGTTATTCCGGTGCCGGAGGCGAGAATGTATATGCGGGAACTTATAATAAAGTTTGGCACGGAGAGGGAACGAGTAATTTCTTACCTCGTTTGTCTGTGAATGATTCGAATATGAACTACAAGCGTCCGTCTAGTTTCTTTGTTGAAGATGGTTCTTATATGCGTTGTAAACTTTTGCAGATAGGCTACACCCTGCCCAAGAATTGGACGAAGGGATTCAGCTTGAGGCTATCATTCTCCGCACAGAATCCGTTTACAATTACAAAATACTCCGGTATGGATCCAGAAACCGCCTCATTAGGAACGAAAGGTAATGTGACGGAATCCGGTATCGACTGGGCAGGTTATCCGAATCCTCGTACTTATCTGTTCGGACTGAATCTAAATTTCTAATTTAATATATAAACTAGTAAAGACCATGAAGAAATATATATTAGGGCTTTCCATAGCCGCTTTTACAATCTCACTATCCGGCTGTGCCGATTTTTTGAAGAACCGGTTAGGGGCACAACAGAACCTGGATGACTACTTCAAAAGTGAAGATGAATGTAAACAGCAGATTACAGGATGTTATCAGTCTGTCTTTTTGATGACTGGTGGCAGATACAGAAATTTTATATAGCAAGTGATATGTGTACGGATGATATGTGGATGGGAAACACAACGCAGGATCCCGGAGAATACCGTGACCTTGCCCATTACACCGGAAATACATATAATGCAGGAAAATGCCTGTCAGAACTTTTGGCAATATCGTTATAAAGGTATTCTAAGAAGTAATGTTGCGATAGAGCAGATTCCAAAAGTCGTTTTCGAGAATGAAAGTTTGAAAAAAGATATATTGCGGAGGCTAAATTCTGAGAGCATTTCATTACTTTGAATTGGTAAGAAACTTTGGAGGTGTACCTTTGGTACTGGGATTGAAATTGCCGAGTGAAATAACAGGCATCAAACGTGCAACTGTAGAAGATACTTATGCGCAGATAGAAAAAAGATCTGTTGGAAGCTATTCCTGACTTGCCGAAGCGGAGTGAATACGACGCTATGGATTTAGGCCGTGCTACAAAAGGGGCAGCGCAAGGGTATCTGGCGAAAGCTTATCTGTATCAGGGAAAATATACGGAAGCAGAGCCATTATTACAAGAGATTACTTGCAGAGGCGAGTTCGCTGGTGGCAGAGAAGAATATGAATTGTTGAGCGATTTTGGACAAGTATGGGATATAGACCAAAGAAATAGTACCGAATCATTGTTTGAGGTCCAGACTAATAGTGATGTGTCTTATAATTTGGGTATACGTATTCCTATTGTTTGTGGCTCGCGTGATGATAGTGGTTGGGCGTGGGGACTTCCGACAAGCAATTTAGAGAGAGCTTTTCAAGAGGAAAAAACCTGTGCGAGAGACACCGGAGGAACAACTTAATGAAGATTACCGTTTGAGATGGACGATTATTAAGAATGGAGCGACAAAGGTTTATGGCGATGCGAATGCTAAAAATCCTATGTAATATCTCCGAATGATCATAAGTCTCCCCGTGTTTCACGTAAATTATATATACCTGTGGAAAAACGGCCTACTCCCCTATGATGCACCTCATATTCCTTTGAATTATCGCTTGTTGCGTTATGCCGATGTATTGTTGATGTATGCGGAAGTGGAGAAACGAACTGGGACATGATGATGAGGCTAAATGGGCTTTGAATAAAGTTAGGGATCGTGTATATTTAGCTCCGTCGACGGCTACCGGCACTGAACTTCGCAACGCTATTCGTAAAGAACGCCGCTTGAACTGGCGTTGGAAAATAACCGTTTGTATGATTTGCGCCGTTGGAAAGATGATAATGGTAAATCGGCTATTTGTAATGTTATGGGACCGAATGGTACATTTGTTGCCTATAATAAGATTGGTTATGATTCGGATGAAAGCAGTAACCAAAAAGAGAATAGTAATAAAGGTGTCAATTTCAAGGAGGGTAGAGATGAACTTTTCCCCTTGCCTCCAACGGAAATAACCTTGTCGGGTGGAAGCATTGAGCAAAATCCCGGATACTAAATCAATTCAATTTCAGTATAATAAAGACACAATGTTATGAAAAATAAATATATTCTTTTAGGACTTTCGTGCTTGGCTGCTCTGTGTTCATGCAGTGACGACAAGGCTTTTGAACCAGATTATCTTCCGAAGATAACTTCGACCATGCGATGACATCAACGGTAAATGTTGCCGACAAACATCAGGTTATTGATGGATTTGCTTCTTCTGACGCTTGGACGATGGATTATATCGGTAAATATTGGAGTAATAATGCTAAAGAAGGCATTGCTAAACTTCTTTTCTCTCAAAAGATAGAAAGGGGAAACCCGGAAGGTATTGGTCTTTCCATGTGGCGCGTAAATTTAGGTGGTGGTACTGCCGAGCAGGGCGAAGCTAGCGGAATTACGGATAAGACTCGAAGAGTGGAATGTTTCCTGACGCAGAATGGTACGTATGATTGGAATAAATCTAGTGGGCAGCAGTACTTTATGCAGAAAGCGAAAGAATATGGTTGTAATAATTTCGTATTGTTTAGTAATACTCCTCCTGTACAGTTTACTGTCAACGGTAAAGGGTCAGGTGATTGGTGGAACAATAATTTAAGAGAAGATTGTTTTGATGATTTTGCTGATTTCTTGGCCACTGTGGCTAAACATTTCTCTGATAATGGATACAATATCTCATATATAAGTCCATTGAACGAACCACAGTATTCATGGGGAGGAGATGGTCAGGAGGGATGTTCTTGGCAACATGTACATGTGGCAAAGATGGCTAGAGCGTTGAATGAGAGTCTGAAACAAAAGGACCTGAAAATACGATGATGTTATTGGCGGAAGCTGCTAAGGTTCCTTATCTTTATACTACTGATGACAGTTGGGCAGATCGCGCGAATGTTATTCCAACTTATTTTAAGTCAGATTCAGAACATTATCTTGGCGACTTAGAACGTATGCCTAAGTTGATTTGCGCTCATAGTTATTGGTGGGATAAAACATGGGATGTGTTGTTTGATTCACGCACGAAAGCCCGTGCTGAGGCGGATAAATATGGGTTGAAACTTTATCAGACGGAATGGAGTATGTTGGGCGAAGGATATGAAGATTACGAAAATTATGATCAAAGCAACTTATATGGATTTAGCTTTAAGTATGGCTAAAGTGCTGCACCATGATTTGGTAACGGCAAGTATGAATTCTTGGGCATATTGGACAACAGCCTCACAGGAAGTTTATAGCCAGAAAAGCCGTTTTTACATGATTCGTTTGATTCCGACCGGAGGAGATTATGGTAATATTGCTGATGGTGGAACTTATGAGTCTAGCAAGAACCTGTGGGTGTTGGGTAATTATAGTCTCTTCGTTCGTCCGGGGTATCATCGGGTAGATTTGAATATCCCTGAAGGAGATAAAAAATCTTTGGTTCTGCTTATATCTCTCCGAGGAAGATAAGTTGGTAGTGGTATATACTAACATAAATGATGAATCTATACAAATGGAAACATCTATCGAAGGATTGAATAAACAAGTGGTTTCCATGAGACAATATGTAACATCAAGTACGAAAGTAATTTGAATGAGGTAGATGAATATTTGAAAGGATATATTCCGGCTAAATCGGTTGTCACAATGGTTTACGATTTGAAATAGAACGGATAATATTTTCAATAGGTATATTGTAAAAAATGAAAAAGTAAAAGTGTTCTTGGCCTCTTTAGGCTTCTTCTACATGAGTATGGTAGGCGGGTGTTCCCAACCTGCCACTGATGTTAGCTATCAGCTAGAAACAGACCGTCCCTGCCAGACAATGACTTATTTCGGCGCTTCCGACGCTTGGAGTATGCAGTTCATCGGACTTTGGCCGGAGGAAAAGCAGAATCAGATAGCCGATTGGCTGTTCAGTGCGGAGAATGATGCGAATGGACAGCCCAAAGGTATAGGTTTGTCTCTTTGGCGTTTCAATGTCGGTGCAGGCAGTGCGGAACAAGGTGACGACAGTCAGATTGCTTCTCCTTGGATGCGTGCCGAATGTTTCTTGCAACCGGACGGGACCTACAATTGGAGCAAGCAACAGGGGCAACGCAACTTCCTGAAACTGGCAAAAGAACGTGGGGTCGATAAATTTCTGGCTTTCCTCAATTCTCCTCCCGTCTATTATACGCAGAACGGCTTGGCTACAAACACGGGTCGCGGTGGTACGGCAAATCTGAAACCGGACTGTTATGAGAAGTACGTCCGTTTTTTGGCCGATGTAGTGCAGGGAGTAGAGCAACACGATGGTATCAAGTTCAACTACATCTGTCCTTTCAATGAGCCGGACGGACACTGGAATTGGGTAGGACCGAAACAGGAAGGTTGTCCGGCAACGAACAGGGAAATAGCCCGTACTGTCCGTCTGTTGAGCCGGGAATTTGTGAACCGGAATATAGATACGCAGATTTTGGTAAGTGAATCTTCCGATTACCGTTGTATGTTCCGTACACACGAGACAGATTGGCAACGTGGGCTATCAGATTCAGGCTTTCTTCTGTCCGGACAGTGTGGACACATATTTGGGTGATACTCCGAATGTTCCCCGACTAATGCTGGGACATAGCTACTGGACAACGACTCCTTTGAGTGAGTTACGCAATATCCGCAGTCAGTTGCGGGATACATTAGATAAACACGATGTTGACTTTTGGCAGACGGAGACTTGCATCATGGGCAATGATGAAGAAATCGGAGGAGGAAATGGATTCGACCGTACGATGAAGACAGCTCTTTACGTTGCCCGTATCATCCATCATGACATCGTGTATGCGGGAGCGAAGAGCTGGCAGTGGTGGCGTGCCATCGGCGGCGATTATAAAGACGGACTGATTCGTGAATATACTACGGACGATAATTTCTTGGATGGCAGAGTGGAAGATTCCAAACTGATGTGGGCTCTAGGCAATTATAGTCGCTTCATCCGTCCGTGAGCTGTCCGGTTATCCGTTTCAGCTTTCGATCAAACAAACACTTTCATTCCCGATGGCGACACTGACCAGCAAGGATTGATGTGTTCTGCTTACAAAAAACGTGGATGGAACGTATGTGATAGTCGTTATAAACTATGCCAATGAAGAGAAAGAGTTTTCTATTCATAAAGAAAAAAAGTCGGGAATGCACAATGGCAGGTTTATCGTACTTCGGATAAAGAAGGGAGAATTTGCTACCGGTAGGAAAAAGTGAAGAGTGGAAAGACCGTTCATATTCCGGCACGTTCTATAATAACACTTCAGAGCAACTAATAAAAGCAGCTTTATATTCTTTATTTCTTTTTTGAAAGCTGTACATTTGTGTGTCCGTCCATTGCTACGAAGGTAATGGACGGACACAATGCGTAAATAAGGAGGCTTTTTATCGACAATAGAGGAAAGATTGTCATTTATCAGACAAAGGATGGGAAAACTTCCATTGATGTGAAGTTGGAGAATGAGACGGTGTGGCTGACACAGGCGCAAATGGCAGACTTGAAGAGCACCGTACGTCTTCTTTCTAACGTCATCGAACACAAACAATTGCCGCTTTTCTGTTCCTTTGGTTTCTGGAGAAGAACGGTATACTGTATAAATCTGATGGTTCGAAGTTAATCGGTAACAATATGCTCGTAGCACTTACGTTAATGATTGCTGAAAGCCGGACGGAAGAAAAGGACGTGATGGTGAAGGTAGTAATCAATTTGATTAATAAGAATAATTGAATGTAGGTCTTATGAATGGGGGATATAAATAATTGAGAGATACCTCGCCGCAAGGTATCTCTCATTCTATTATAGTCTTTACTTTATGGCATTTGTTTCATCCTCTTTTATTTCTGTCTTGCCGTAATATCCCGGCATTGGTACATAAATCGGGTTATAATACGTATGGATATTATTCAATTTCTTTTCTTCTTTCAGTCGTTTGATATGTCGGGCGGCAGTGGTGGAGGTAAATCCGCATAACCTTTGAAAATCGATGCGGGTTAACATAGGTTTATCGTTGAAGTAATTCGTCAGCAACTTGTCTATCTTTTCATTCGAAAGGAAGCGGAATGGTTTCTTAGTTTGCTACGCTCCACATGGACGACACTGACAGACCTTTTCAACTTGGCGTCTGCCTTGAAACAGATGTTGGCTTTTAGCTTTATCTGATTTGCTTTCAGCTTGGGCGAAGTGATCGGTTCCTGGCTGTTCAGCTTAACCTGGAAATAACCGATACCATCCAGATGAACGCTTTCTCCTTCGCGGAGACGATAGCCCATGAAGTGGCTCAGTGATTCGAGTACCGACTTTACATCCCCTTCGGTCAGAGAAGTGGCCATTTGGATTTCCTTTGCCAGATAACCCGTGTCGATGTGTTGGAAGTTGACCACACGTGCGTGGTATGTTTCCTTGTATTCCTCATCCTTCGGGTGGGGCGTTTTGTACAATTCAAATTGTATTGCCATTGTATCTTTGTTTTTATTGTTATATAGCTGTCGCTTGCTTGGTGTAGAGCTACTGCTTACTTTCTGTCAAGCTACTGCCTGTTTGCCGCCAAGTGGCTTTATATATACATTGTCCTGCCTTTGTTGTTGGATTAAGGTATAAGGATAGTTGCCTTCCGGAGCCTTTATCATTAGTTTGTCACGGCCGTGACGAGATCTCTTCATGGGCGTGGTAGGATCTTCTCACGGCTGTGGTAGGAAATCTTCATGGCCGTGAAGAATAGACTATATCGACCTCAAAGGTAAACTATATAAGGGAGAAAAGCAAATGATTTCCGCTTGTTTGAGTAATTCGTCCCGTATGTTTCTTGTGATATACCGGTGATTTCATAGTCGGATGGGCTTTTCTTGGAAAAAAGTCCTATCTTTGTACAACGTGTCATACGCTAATGAATGGAAAGGAGAAACAGATAATGAAGCAGAGGATTTACCCTATCGGCATACAGAGCTTTGAGAAGTTGCGTAGGGATGGCTATATTTACGTAGATAAGACAGCGTTGATTTATAAATTAGTGACTACCGGAAGCTATTATTTTCTCAGTCGTCCGCGTCGTTTCGGCAAAAGCCTGCTGCTTTCTACATTGGAAGCTTACTTTCGTGGAAAGCGGGAATTGTTTGAAGGGCTGGCGATAGAACAACTGGAACAGAATTGGACGGTACGTCCCGTTTTGCATCTAGACTTGAATATCGGGAAGTATGATGCACCGGACAGCCTGGACAAAATATTGGACAATGCTTTGACTGTTTGGGAGGAACAGTATGGTACGGGACCTAGTGAAACGACTCTTGCCCTCCGCTTTAAAGGAATCGTACAGCGTGCGGTGGAGCAGACCGGTCACCGTGTCGCCATCCTTGTGGATGAATACGACAAACCTATGTTGCAGGCTATCGGCAACGAAGAGTTGCAGAAGGAGTACCGTAATACTCTGAAACCTTTCTATGGCGTACTGAAAACGATGGACGGATACATTAAACTTGGTTTCCTGACAGGCGTGACCAAATTTGGAAAGGTGAGTGTGTTCAGCGACCTGAACAATCTGAAGGATATCTCCATGCGCCGTGATTATATTGATATTTGCGGCATTACAGACAAGGAACTGCATCGTTATTTTGACAAAGACCTGCATACCCTTGCCGATGTACAAGGATTGGATTATGAGACCGTTTGTCTTGAAGTGCAGAAACGCTACGACGGATATCATTTCAATTTCAACACGTCCGGCATTTACAATCCTTTCAGCCTGCTCAATACTTTTGATGCAATGGCGTTCGGCAGTTATTGGTTTGCCACAGGCACTCCTTCTTATCTTGTCTAGTTATTGAAGAAACATCATTACCGTCTTGAAGAGATTGAAAAGGTGGAAGTTACGGAAGATGTGTTGGACAGTATTGATTCCGAAGGTACAAATCCCATACCTGTCATTTATCAGAGTGGCTATTTGACTATCAAAGACTACGACCCGGAATTCGGTCTTTATATGTTGGATTATCCCAATCGTGAGGTGGAAGAGGGATTCGTGAAATATCTGATGCCTTTCTATATCGATAAGAGTGAGGCGGAGGCACCGTTCGAAATTCGTAGATTTGTGGGAGAAGTACGTAATGGTAATATTGACGGTTTCTTCCATCGTCTGCAAAGTTTCTTTGCAGATGCTCCGTACGAAGTCATTGTCGGTCAGGATCCGGTACGCAATGTTGAACTTTTCTTCCAGAATGTTCTTTTCATTGTCTTTCGTTTGGCGGGTTTCTATACTCAGGTGGAGTATCACACTTCTCGCGGGCGTATTGATTTGGTCTTGAAAACCGATAAGTTTATCTATGTGATGGAGTTCAAGCAGGGGGCTACTGCTGAGGAGGCTTTGGCACAAATCAATGAGAAAGGGTATGCCGACGCTTTTGCTTCCGATTCACGGACATTATATAAAATAGGTGTAAGCTTCAGTGACGAACAACGTAACATTGAACGGTGGTTGGTGGAGTGACTGGACGGTGATAGGTGACAGGTATAGGTGATAGGTTAAAAAACAACCTATCACCGCCGGAAACCCCGATGAATAAGGTGTTTGATTGCCGTCGGTGATAGGTGATAGAGAAAAGTGATTTTTTATATAGGAGAGAAGAAGTTCTTGTTTATTTCAACTTCTTCCCGTATTCGTCCGAATTCAGTATTTCCAAAGCCTTTTGTACACTTTCGTTCGTTGTGTTCATTACCCGGAAATATTCGGTCATGTCCCAAAGGTCGCGGGCAATCAGTGCTTTGAGCTGCGTTTTGATAAGTGGGAGTGCTTTCTGATATTGTTCTTCATTGAACTTCACACCCTCTTTCTCGCCCATCTCCCGCAAAGTAGCCAACATATTATCGTCAATGACAAACTTCTCGTTGAATGATTCGAACTTCTTATACTTGTTAGCTAATTCTTTCCGGTGTTCCTCAATAAACTGCATGGTAAATTTGATGATAACCCCTTTGCCTACCAGGTTCCGGTGATAATCCGTATACAATGTCGTATCGATTGGTACGAAATAATCGGGCATGATACCACCACCTCCATACACAGTACGTCCTAGTTTTTTAGTCTGTACCTTTAATGAATCCGGGAAGTGAATGCTGTCGGCATTCATCAGTTCACCATGATTGAAACGGTCGATGAGGTCTTTGTTGTAATCGACCGTACTGCCATACGGCTTTTGGATAGAACGTCCCGATGGAGTATAGTAACGGGCGATAGTCAGACGAATCATAGAACCATCCGGCAAATCGATAGGACGTTGCACCAAGCCTTTGCCGAAAGAACGGCGGCCTACAATAATTCCTCTGTCCCAATCCTGTACCGCACCGCTGACAATTTCGCTGGCGGAAGCTGTATACTCGTCCACCAATATGATGAGGCGGCCATTACGGAAGTCTCCGTTACCTTTGGCATAGAAATCACTACGCTTGGCGGTCCTACCTTCGGTATATACAATCAGTTCTTTTTGTCCCAAGAATTCGTTGGCAAGGTCAATGGCTGCATTGAGATAACCGCCTCCGTTTCCTTGTAGGTCAAGAATCATATCTTTCATTCCTTTCTTCTGGAGGTCCTTCATTGCTTTTTTGAACTCTTCGGCAGTTGTTGCTCCGAAGCGGTTGATACGGATATAACCCGTTTTAGGTTGAATCATATAAGAGGCGTCGAGACTAAGGATAGGTATCTTATCTCTCTTTACTGTAAACAATAAAGGGTCCTTTACGCCGCGGCGAACGATTGTCAGATTGACTTTCGAACCTTTCGGGCCACGAAGACGCTTCATGATATCTTCCGTACTCATTTTCACCCCGGCAATAGCGCTGTCGTTCACGGCAATAATACGGTCACCGGCAAGGATACCGACTTTCTCGGAAGGTCCGTTGCTGACAGGTTGCACCACCAACAGGGTGTCTTCTATCATCTGGAACTGCACTCCGATACCCTCGAAGTTACCTTGAAGTGGCTCGTTCATTTTCTTCACTTCCTCAGCATCCGAGTAAGTAGAGTGCGGATCGAGTTGTGCCAACATCTTGATGATGGCTTCTTCTACCAACTTGTCTTCATCTACTTTGTCGACATAGAAATTGGAGATTGCAAACTCTGCCATTTGCAACTTACGCATAGCAGCCGAACCGAAGTTCTGAGCTTGTACTGTAAGTATTGTCCCCAGACAAACTAAGAGGACGTATATTTTCATTCTATTCATAATCTTACTTTATATAATATAATTGCCGGATACGTCTACATCATTCTCAACTCTCCATTCTCAACTTATCACCATTCCTTCGGGAATAAACTGGCTGATATCTTTGTTGTAAGTTAATAATTCGCGTACAATCGTGGAGCTGACACAAGTCTGTTCGGGTTCAGTGAAAAGTAAGATGGTTTCAATGCCTGCCAGCTTACGGTTGATGTCGGCAATTGTCTCTTCATATTCGAAGTCTTTCACCGTACGAATGCCACGAACGATAAACTTAGCGCCTACTTCCTGTGCAAAATCAATAGTCAGACAGTTGTACGACATTACTTGTATACGAGGCTCGTCTTTGTAAAGTTCCCGGATCATCTGTTCCCTTTTTTCAATGGGGAAGTACGTATTTTTGTTCTCATTGATACCGATTCCTATCACGATTTCGTCCATAAAAGTCAGCGCACGGCGCACTACCGAAGCATGGCCGATGGTGAACGGGTCGAATGTGCCCGGAAAGATTGCTCTTCTCATGATGCTAAATCTTCTTCTATAACCAGATTATCGATGATAAAGTTTTGCCGTTCCATGGTGTTTTTACCCATGTAGAATTCAAGCAGTTCTTTCACTGCGTCCGTCTTGCGCAAAGTTACCTGTTCCAGACGCATATCTTTGCCGATGAAATGTCTGAATTCATCCGGTGAAATCTCTCCCAGACCCTTGAACCGGGTGATTTCCGGATTCGGGCTTAGCTCTTCAATGGCGTTGATACGTTCTTCGTCAGAATAACAATAAATGGTCTTCTTCTTGTTGCGTACGCGGAACAAAGGAGTTTGCAGGATATATACATGCCCTTTCTTGATGAGATCGGGGAAGAATTGCAGGAAGAAAGTAATCATCAGCAGGCGGATGTGCATACCGTCCACATCGGCATCGGTTGCTACGATTACCTTGTTGTAACGCAACCCGTCCAAACCATCCTCTATATTAAGGGCAGCTTGAAGAAGGTTGAACTCCTCATTTTCGTAAACTACCTTCTTGGTCAGTCCGAACGAGTTCAACGGTTTACCGCGAAGGCTGAATACAGCTTGGGTAGTCACGTCACGGCTTTTGGTGATGGAGCCGCTTGCAGAGTCTCCCTCAGTGATAAAGATGCAAGATTCTTCTTCCAGTCCTTTTCCTTTCGGGTCGTTCAGATGAATGCGGCAATCGCGCAACTTGCGGTTGTGAAGGTTGGCTTTCTTCGCACGTTCGCGGGCAAGTTTCGTCACGCCTGCGATGGCTTTGCGTTCCTTTTCCGACTCCTGTATCTTTTGTTGTATCGTTTCGGCTATGTCCGCATTCTTGTGCAGGAAGTTATCGACTTCCAGTTTGATGAAATCACCTACATACTTGTTGACCGTGATACCACCGGGAGCCATATTGGTAGACCCCAGTTTGGTCTTGGTCTGGCTCTCGAAGATCGGTTCTTCCACATTGACGGCAATGGCGGCAACCAATCCGTTGCGGATATCGGTATAGTCCATGTTCTTGTTGAAGAACTCTTTAATGGTACGGGCGATATGCTCCTTGAAAGCACTCTGATGCGTACCTCCTTGAGTAGTATGCTGGCCGTTGACGAAAGAGTAGTATTCTTCTCCGTATTGTCCGGTATGAGTGAAGGCGATTTCGATATCTTCCCCTTTCAGATGGATGATCGGGTAAAGTCCGGTTGCCGTCATGTTGTCGTTCAAAAGGTCTACCAGACCGTTGCGCGACAGAATACGGTGTCCGTTATAAATGATGGCAAGTCCCGTATTGAGATACGTGTAGTTGCGCAGCATTGTCTCGATAAATTCGGGTTTGAAGCTGTAATTCAGGAATAATGTATTGTCCGGTTCGAAGAAGATATAAGTTCCGTTGTCCTCTTCGGTGTTCTGTGTCTCGTCCGTCAGCAACTCTCCTTTGGAGAAAGTGGCGATACGTACCTTGCCGTCGCGGTAGCTTCGTACCTCGAAACGGGAACTGAGGGCATTGACAGCTTTTACACCGACTCCATTCAGTCCGACACTTTTTTTTGAAAGCCTTGCTGTCGTATTTGCCGCCTGTATTCAGCATACTGACAGCTTCAATCAGTTTTCCTTGCGGAATGCCTCGTCCGTAGTCGCGAACACTGACACGAAGATTCTCCTCGACAATGATTTCGATTTTCTTACCGGCCTGCATTTTGAACTCGTCAATACTGTTGTCAATTACTTCTTTCAGGAGGACATAGATTCCGTCTTCGGCGTGCGCGCCGTCGCCCAGTCTACCGATATACATACCGGGACGTGTGCGGACATGTTCCATGTCGCTCAAGTGGCGGATGTTGTCGTCAGTGTACTCTACTGCATCGTTGTTGTCTACAGGTATCAATTCGTTCTCTTCCATAGCTTTTATTTTATCTCTTTAATGAACGCACGGCGGCGCTTATGTTGTTGAGTATCAAAGTAATCCCATTGTGCCTGTACCTTGCCGTTTTGTTCCAATTCGGGGTTGCTTTCTGCAAAGATAAAACCTAATTTTTGATAAACCGGAATTAAATCGGAAAATAACAAAGCGTTAACACCTTTATTCTGATATTCGGGTTTCACGGCAACGAGTAGTAAATCAAGCATTTTGGCACGACGTTTCATGAATAATGCTTTTAGCAGATAGAACCATCCTAAAGGCAACAACCGCCCGTGCGATTTTTGCAGGGCTTCGGCAAGGGATGGCATGGAGATTCCTACGCAGACCAGTTCGTCGTTGGCGTCGGTGATGAGGGTTACCATGCGCAAATCGAGAATAGGCAGATACATTCTTACATACTGATCAATTTGCTTTTGGGTCAGAGGTGAATATCCGTAGAGGGGACTATAAGCTTCGTTCATCAGTTCGAATATCTTCTGTCCATAGTCTTTGGCTATTTTCTTTCCGGAGGTATATTTCTTTATCTTGAGGTTATATTTGCGTTGAATCAGTTCGGAGATACGCTTATGTTTGTCGGGGATGGTCTCCGGTATGTAGATTTTGTATTCTACCCAGTCGGCATCTTTCTCGAAACCGAGTTTCTCCATGTGTACCGGATAGTAGGGATGGTTGTAGATGGTGGCCATCGTGCTGAGTTGGTCGAAACCTTCCACCAGCATACCTTCTGCGTCGAAGTCGGTAAATCCGAGAGGTCCGACAATGTGAGTCATGCCCCGTTCCTTCCCCCAATCTTCTACGGTTCTTATCAGTGCGGAGGATACTTCCGGGTCGTCGATGAAATCAATCCATCCGAAACGGACGTTCTTGGAACCCCATTTTTCGTTAGCGCGGTTGTTGATGATAGCGGCTACACGACCTACTATCTTATCGTCTTGGTAGGCGAGGAAGTAATCGGCTTCACAGAACTCGAACGCTGCGTTTTTCTTCTTGTTGAATGTGTTAAGCATATCGTCATACAGGTCGGGCACGGAATAGGGGTTATCCTTATACATCCTGTAATTGAAACGAATAAATTTCTTAAGTTCTCTCTTCGTAGAGACTTTCTTGATTGTAATAGCCATATCTCGTATTTATGATTCAGGAAGCAAAGATACGTGATAATCTTTAAATTACAACGCGCAGGACGGCAAAAACTGTGTACAGGGGATGAGCTGCCAAAAATTGACGGATGGTTTAGGTATTGTAAATCAATACTAATGTATAAGCTATATAGCAAACCACCATGATACTTCCCTCTATTCGTGTAATCGTTCGTTTGGCGAAGAATAGCCCGAAGAACCAAAGCAGGATACCGGAACCTACTAATGTGAATAAGTCGAAGTTAGTAATTCCGCTAAGATGGAGCGGGGTGATACTTGCACTGCATCCCAGTACAAAGAACACGTTGAACAGATTGCTGCCTACTACATTGCCAATGGCTATCTCCGGATTTTTCTTCAAGGCGGCTACAATGGATGTGGCAAGTTCGGGCAGAGAAGTGCCTCCCGCTACCAAAGTCAGGCCGATAATCGATTCACTGACTCCCAGACTGCGGGCAATACCAGTGGCTCCATCGACAAATAACTGTCCTCCGTATATAAGTGCAGCCAGACCGCCGATGATATATAGAGTGGATTTCCACCAGGGGAGCGATTTGATTTCCTCTTCTTCGGCGGAGTGCTCGGCTGGCTGCGCATTGTCCGTTATAGGCTTGGAAGGACCAGAGGAAGCGATAGCAAATGTATATCCCATAAAGATGGCGAAAAAGCAAAGCAATAACAGACCGTCTACTCTATTTAGAATGTTCTCTGATGCCTTGTCCAGAAAGACATCGTTGGCACAAACCAGTAAAATGATTGAAGAGAGTATGCAGAGCGGTATTTCTTTTCTGAGCGTATTACGGGTGATGACAATCGGGGCAAATAGGGCGGTGCAGCCTACGATCATCAATGTATTGAAAATATTGCTGCCCACTACATTACCGATAGCGATGTCCGCACTGCCTTTGAGAGCGGAAGAAACGCTGACCGTCAGTTCTGGGGCAGAAGTTCCGAATGCGACAATAGTAAGCCCGATAACGATAGGCGGAATACGAAAGCGTTTGGCTACTGAGGCAGAACCGTCTGTTAATCCGTTGGCACCTAGAAGAATGAGGATAAGTCCTCCTATAAGAAATAATATATTCATAGCTTTTTCTGTTTGAATTGCAAAGATAATCAATTTAGGAATTGTAATGTCAAAAACAATCCGTATGTTTGCTCTGTTTTAGTAAAAAAGAAGTGGATTAACCTTAATTTGTAATCATTTGAATAGTAGAATATGGAAATAAATAAAATAAAGCGGTTGGTGCTGATATTGTTGATGTCTTTTGCAACAATTGGGGCACAGGCGCAGTTGGAGCAGGCTGTCAAAAAAGATATTTGCGGGGGATAGTATAACCGGTGTACATGCTTCTATGAAACAGGGATCGGACTCTGCTTATGTGGCAAATTTGCAAAAGACATTGGAGACTGCCCGGCTTAATGAGGCGAATATGCGGATGGAGATGGAGCAGATGAAGCTTCAGATGGCCGCAGCCGATTCAGTGAAGTATGCCCGGCAACGACAACGCATCGATTCTTTGCGTCAGTTTACCAAAGGTATTCCTGTAGTGGCGGATGGCGACACTTTATTTTATCTTTATACAAAACGGGGTGGGTATACTCCTCAACAAAGGGCGCAAATGACCGGTAGCGCCATTGAAGAATTGGGAAGGCGCTTCAATCTTCGTCCCGATTCGGTTTCTGTAGACCATTCGGATATTGTTTCCGATTTGATGTATGGCAATAAGGTGTTGCTGTCCCTTACGGATCAGGACGCTTTATGGGAGGGCGTTTCCCGCGATTCTCTGGCGAATGAGAGACGGCAGAACGTTGTTGACAAACTGCACGAGATGAAGGCGGAACACGGGATTTGGCGAATGGCAAAACGTATTCTCTATTTTGTATTGGTGATTGTAGGCCAGTATTTTTTGTTCCGTCTTACCAATTGGCTGTTCCGTAAGTTGAAAGTACGCATTCTACGCTTGAAAGATACGAAGATAAAACCGGTGTCGATTCAGGGATATGAATTGTTGGACGCACAGAAGCAGGCGAATCTGTTAGTCTTTCTAGCCAGTGTAGGGCGGTATATCCTTATGGGATTACAATTACTGTTTACCGTACCGCTGATTTTTATTATTTTCCCACAGACGGAAGGGTTGGGCTTATCGTCTGCTCGGTTATATCTGGAATCCGATTCGTGGAATCTTTGTCGGTATCATTGACTACATTCCTAAACTGTTTACTATTATTGTGATCTGGTATGCAGTGAAATATCTGGTGCGTTTCGTGTTGTATCTGGCACGTGAAGTAGAGGGAGGGCGTCTTAAGATCAACGGCTTTTATCCGGATTGGGCAATGCCGACGTTCCATATTATCCGTTTTCTGCTCTATGCCTTTATGATTGCGATGATTTATCCCTACTTGCCGGGTTCCAACTCCGGAGTGTTTCAGGGAATATCGGTGTTTGTCGGCTTGATTGTCTCACTCGGTTCGAGTACGGTTATCGGCAACATCATTGCCGGATTGGTGATTACTTATATGCGTCCGTTCAAGATAGGAGATCGGATTCAGTTGAATGATACTACAGGGAACATTATTGAGAAAACTCCGCTTGTTACCCGTATCCGTACGCCTAAGAATGAGGTGGTCACTGTACCCAACTCTTTCGTCATGTCGTCTCATACCGTGAATTATAGCACGTCAGCACGTGAATACGGGCTGATTATTCATTCTGAGGTGTCCATTGGTTATGATATCCCTTGGCGGAAAGTAAATGAATTGTTGATTGATGCGGCATTGAATACTCCCGGTGTAGTGGACGACCCGCGTCCGTTTGTTCTGGAAACTTCTTTAAGTGACTGGTATCCGGTATATCAGGTGAATGCTTATATCAAGGAAGCTGATAAAATGCCTCAGATTTATTCAAACCTGCATCAGAATATTCAGGATAAATTTAATGAGGCGGGTATTGAAATCATGTCACCGCATTATATGGCTATGCGGGATGGTAATGAGACGACGATTCCGAAAGATGATTTGAGAAATACAAGTCCTACAGATAAGACTGCCCAAGAAAGTAAGCCGAAATGACTGTGACCGATAGATATATATAGTTAGAGTGTCCCTTTCATCACGAAAGGACACCCTATGTCGTGTGTTTTTTCTGAGAGTAGAATTTATCTTTTTAAGAGAACTTATTTCTTTCGGGTGATTGTATAAAGCACATTTCCTTTCTTGTCTATCATGCGTAGATTAAGTTCTTTCTTGTTGATAGAGCAGATGGAGAAACCCGGTTCAGGACTACAGAATTTTGTTCCTTCGATGGGCTTTACTTTGCGTGCCAGTGATGCAGAGGAATTGACAATATAGTCGATGTCACTTTCCGAACGCGGATATGCTGGAAGTTGTGGATATGTCCGCAGATATACATATCTACTTTATATTTGCGCAAGAGAGGGTCTATACGTTTCTGCATGTCCATCCGTTCGCTTTCTTCTTTCGGGGTGTATGCGTAGATAGGATGGTGTCCGGCTACGATAATCCAGTCTTCTTTGGCATTAGCCAGCACAGAATCCAGCCATGCCAGTTGTTTGTTGATATCCTGTTTGCAGGCATCGGGGTATTTATCATTCTCTTTGCGGTATTTGTCGATCAGAGGAGTCGTGTCAATCCAAATGATACGGATGGTTGTACCTTCTTCTTCGAATCTCTTTGTGTAGTAACGGTCGGGCATTGTCCAACGGCGGCTAATATTGGTGTAGTCAATACAGCTTGTGTGTTACCGCGATATTCGTGATTTCCCAAAATCGGAAACCAATCAATCATCAATTCCGGATGAGAATAGATAAGTTCGTAGTTGGTCATCCATAAGGGGTCGTTCACGCTGCGCACTCCTTCGAAATGATGGATATCCCCGGTAGCCAGGACGAATTCGGGACCGACCTCTTCTCCCATCGTACCCATCAGTTCGGCAATCGGTTTTTGGTCATAGTATCCGTTACGTCCCAAGTCGTTCGCTATATAGAAGTTGAACTTCTGATCAAATATAGAATAATCCGTCAATTGTGCCTGAGCGAATGTACAGACGGAAATCAATGCTAGAATCAATAAACCTTTAATCTTTATATTCATATTCTGTTGTATATTAGATGTTTGTAAATGTATGCAATTGTTTTGATTTTTGAGGGGCTGTTGGTTTAAAAGGAACAAATCAGCCCGTATCAGAAGTTGAGTTTTACTCCGGCGTTAATCTTCACTCCATAGTGTTCTGACTGCATTGTACGGTCTTTGACGCCTTGATAATAACGCAACGGCTGGTTCAGCAAATTGGTGGCATCCGCATAGAACGTAGTCTTTATTTTCTTCCCAAACGTATAGCTGGCGTTCAAGTCCATGTAATTGACAGCATCGTAATAGCGGTCTAGTGCGACAACTTCTCCCATTTCATCGATAAAACTGGAGGCGTAGTTATAAGAGAGACGTACGTTGAATCCTTTCTTCTCGAAATAGAGAGGCGTTGGCTGTATGTTCCGGAGAACCGGGAAGAGACAAGTCTTTTTCATTTTCACGTCCTTCGAAGTTAAAGTTGTTCACTTTAGTGTGGGTATAGGTGTATGTGCCGTAGAATCCGATACATTTCAGTGCGGGAGCAATGAAACTGAAATCACGTTGGTAAGCAAGTTCTACGCCTAATAGATCTGCATCACCTGCATTTTTGGGCTGAGTGAATTTTTTGTATTCGTTATTCTGGTAGGTATAATCTCCTATTACCTGGTCTACAATGAAATCGTTGATTTTCTTGTAGAAAATGCCTGCACTGACCAAACCTACACTTTTAAAGTAATAATCTGCACTTAAATCGAAGTTGTAGGATATAGTCGGAGTTAAATCAGGATTACCCATCACCAGCTCGTTGTCGCTACGGTTGATATTCACGCACGGGATCAATGCCGAATATTTGGGACGGCTTAATGTTTCTGTAAAAGATGCGCGTACTTTGAAATCGTCGTTTACATCGTATTTGAATAAGACGCTGGGGAGCCAGTTGACATAGTCGTTTTTATGCTCACCGGTCGGTTCGAGGCTTTCATCTTCGTTTTCATCTACGTTCCAATTCCAGCCGTTGTATTTGATATGAGTGGCTTCCATACGGAGTCCTAACATCATCTTTATTTTTCTTTCCGAGATTTTGGTCGAAACGGAAGAAAGCGGAAGTGACGTTCTCTTTGGCGTGGTAATTGCCGGAAGACTCTTCAAGAACCTGCTCGCCTTCCATATTGGCCAGATTGAGTGATCCTAAAGTATTCTTTGGAGACGAAATCCGTAGCTTTGTATTGGCTGCCGGGCATGAAGCCGTCTCGGATCTGACTGGTAAGATTGTTCATGTATTCTGTATCGTAGGTGTCTTTATATGCATCTGCGTAGTCGTAGCAGATTACGTCACGGTCTTTTGTCTTGAAACATATTTGGCTCCGAACTTCAGACTGTTGCCGTAGATACCGTTGGTTAAAGGCAGTTCGAAGTTGACTTTGAATTTCAGGTCATTTTCATAGATTTCCTGATTGCTTTCGGTCAGTTCCTTTACTTTCCATTTTCCTCTTTCACCGTCTGCTTTTCCATTGTGGAGGCTTACATCTGTTGTCACGTATGGAAAACGGTCGCCTGCATCTACGACGTCGAATCCGAGAAAGTCCTGTTTCAGGTTAAAATATCTTTCGTTCGGACGATCTTCGGTGGCACGTGCGTAAGAAGCTCCCCAATCCATAGATAGTTTGCCGAATTGGTGCTCTCCACCCAGACTGAAATCCATAGTCTGCTGTAGTTCCAAACGGGCATTTTTATTGTTGGGTGTGCCTCCTTTAGTTTCTATTTGTGCGGATTGTTGCATTTCACCTTCGTCATCCAGTCCTGTCTTGTCCAGGTCCTTATAAGTGACACGGTAACGGTTTTCCCAGTCATGACGGCGGTTATAGATACCTTGCAATGTCAGTCTGTGGTTCGGGTTTATATCGTAGTCGAAGGCCAATGAGTAGCTTTGGCGTTCACGGGTTACGTAGTATTGGCGTTTTTGTGCTTCTACCATGACTACTTCTCCTTTCTTGTTGACATCATATTCGAACTCCACATCGTCCGATCCTACCGGAGCGTTTTGGTAGGAGATAGCGGCCATTACTCCTAATTTATTATTGAAGAATCGATCACCGTAGGTAAGCCCCAGATTCAATTGGGCTTTTTCACTGACCCAGTTGTATCCGGTTCCGGCAGTAGCACTGAAAGTACGTTTGTACGGGAGTGCTTTTCGTGACGAGATTGATGGAGCCTCCGATAGCGTCTCCGTCCATATCGGAAGTAACTACTTTATTCACTTCAATGGTCTGTATCATATCGGCGGGAATCAGGTCGAGCTGAACGTTTCGCGTATCACCTTCAGCGGAAGGAAGGCGGTTGCCGTTGATGGTTACGGAACTAAGGTCGGCGGAAGTTCCGCGTACTTGTCCGAAGCGGGCTTCTCCTTGGTCATATTGTACGTTGATACCATTGATACGTTTCAATGCATCTCCGATATTAGAGTCGGGGAATTTACCGACTTGGTCGGCTGAAACGACATTAGTGATTCCCAGATTGTTTTTCTGTGCATTGATGGCACGGCGTTGTCCTTGGAAAGCACCGCCTACCACTATTTCCTGCAGTTCCAATCCTTCGTTGAGCACTACATCTTTTTTCGAGTGTCTTTCCGGCAGGAATGGTTATCTTCATTTCGACAGGAGAGTAACCTACATAACTTACTTTTACGGTGTATGTGCCGGGAGTAAGATTGGCAAATGTGTAGTAACCGTTGATATCACTTGTTACTCCGGTGTGTAATTTTTCAATATAGATGGAGGCTCCCGGCAGAATCTGTTTGGAAGTATCCACAATACGTCCGCGGATAGTACCTTGTTTGACTACGTTCACTTTTTTCTTCTGCAAAAGTGTTACCGCTTGTACTCATAATTAAAAGAATTAATGAGAGTAATCTGATAAATCGTTTCATAAATGTTAGCGTGCGTTAATTATTTGCTGCAAAAGTAGAGGGGTGACGTTTCTTGCTTTTTACAGTTGGTTGAAGAACGCATAACAAATATGTTACGTTTATATTACGGCATGTGAGATGTCTACTTGATTTTCTCGCAGCGGATCAGGACTTTCTGTTCGTTGTTTAATGTGCTGGCAAATAGATAAGTATCTCCTCCTTCCGATAGCTTGATCCGTTTACGGAGTTCGGCTACCGTAGCCGGGAAGTTGCGGATGGTGATGTTTGCTTTCTTGAGGTCGGCCAGACATTCTTTGCTTTCTTTTTTATTGAAGCTGCATTGATTGACAATCCGGAATATTCTTCCGGGAAAGTTATCAATCAAGGTGTCGGAGGTGTAAAGATGACTGTTGGGGTGTAATTTCCTTATAGGAAAAGCGGATGACAAGCTTTTGAAAGCTCCGGCTTTCAGAAGGGAGGCATTAGGCTCATACAGATATTCATCTAAAGAATCTGTGTAGTTGCATTGGCTGCATTGCTCCTGTTCACGGGTGAATGTAAAGTGTTGTTCTTCTTGCTCTCCTTTGGTGGAGAGGTTGACACAATGGATTTTGATTTCTGGCGGTATTGTCTGACCGAGAATCAGCAGTAACTCCTTACATTCGTTATTGACGGATATAATATGGACTTCCTGTGTCTGTTGCAGTTCTCGTAGTGCCAATGAAAGGTCGAGCATAGGGAGAGCTTTTACCATTACTTGCTTGGCCTTATTTAGTAAGAGTCCTTCGAGTGCGGCTACGTCGGGCTCGCAGTCGAGATAGCGACAGCTTTACCTCCGTGCTCATTGCGGCGGGCGGGATCGAGAAAGATACAGTCTACCGGAGACATTGCTTTCAAGTGAGCTATTCCGTCTTCGTTCTTTACATTAATGTGGTTTAGGCCCAATATGTGGAAGTTGTGTGCGGCTATTCCGCACAATTCTTCTTTTGTCGTTCTACATAAGTGACGGATTTGAATTTTTCGGCAAGGAATGAACAATCTACCCCGAATCCTCCGGTCAGATCAGTTAAGGAATCTCCTTGCAGGAGACCGGCTTTGTAATAGGCGGTGATCTCCGAAGAACATTGTTCTAAGGACAGGTGCTTGGGATATCTTATATCTTCTATCTTTTCCACGATGGAATCTTTTTCTGCGGCGATTTGCCGTCCTGCAATCTGAGTGATAGCAACCGGCATATCTACATCCGATATATTTTTTGCTTTGTAAAGCAAGAGTACGTACATCGTCTGTTGAATGTTCGCCCGGATAAAAAGTCGGGTTTCTCAGAGATATACATAAAAGATATGGTTATATGATACGATAATGATTAATGATGGGGTGCCGGTCATGGAATTAATTTATATTTCTGTTTAGCTATCCCGGCTGCAATAATTGAAATGCCACCATTCACTGGGGAGTGCAATGAAATCCGGCTTTTTCATTACTGTCCGTAGCAGTAGAATCCATGCATACTTCATCGGACTTTTTAGTTGAGGGTTCTTGGGGGCATCTGAAGTCGCATGGCACCCATGTTAGTAGTAGGTAGAGAATAGGCAGATATATTTCAGTATCTATCATTATACTTTTATTTTGTATCAAAGACTACTCTTTTGCTTTTTATTTTGTAAATGAGGCTATATCTAAAATATACTTATCTCGCTCTTCCGATGAAAATGTAAAGGATTTATTCATTCTCAGGTGATAGTCCCATCTTGTATAATTATGTGCTG
>VOFH01001611.1_pt1 | contig 69522 bp, 92 predicted proteins | sample 5384091 | NCBI WGS metagenome assembly VOFH01 (sample SAMN12384727, study PRJNA508395) | human gut metagenome | isolation source: healthy gut G | host: Homo sapiens | reverse complement strand
GCTTTGCGAATATTGGCAACGCGATACCTTCAATATGGAAATCCATCGCCTGCCCTTTCGTGTGATAGCTTTTCTTCGCTACTCCACGGCTGCGGGCGCGTAGTTCATGTTGGTATCAATGGAACGATAACCGGAAATGATTTGCACCGGTTTTTGCGGTGCCTAATAACCCTTGCAGGCGATACAACTGATCGAACAATCCTGGGTCGATGGACTTTATTTTGTTCGCGCGGTAATCGCGGAAAAAATGGTTAAGTTTTGCCAATTCTTCCTGAATATAGCCTCTGCCATCGAAAAACTCCGCTTTGATTGACTCTCCGGTATGAAGATTATTGAGTGTCAAAATGCGCGGGCGTGGGGTAGAGAGTGTTGCAAACGCCGGGGTCGGCAGGATGGCGGCACCGAGTGCAACGCCACCAAGCGCCAGCAGTTTGCGGCGATTAGCGTCGAATTTGTCCATGATAATCAAGTCTACAGGTCAATGTTATCGTTTATATGCACTTCTGGCGCACAAGAGGCACCTTAACCGTCAGTAAAGCTGACGTCAAGATGACTCAACCCCAGCAGTGACGGGGGCTGCAGAGAATCGCCCCCGATCATGCTAATTATTACGACAACTGATTTCCCCGAACTGCTTCATTTACCTGATTAATTGTTCCGCTTTCGATACGATTTGCGAGCTGGATCGCGCAGGCAGATCATAATTGTAAATATCTGTACGATACTGGGTACGACCATCTGCACCAACAAAGGCCGTCAGATAGTAGAGATTCACCGGAATCGACTGCCGAATATTGACGTAACGCGTATCGCCCTGCTTCAGCGCATCAGAAATACGTTTGTCATTCCATCCTGCATCCTGCAACAGCATATTCGCCAGATCGGAAGCTTTATTCACTCGTACACAGCCTGAGCTCAATGCGCGTGTATCACGTTTGAACAGATTGTGGTTCGGCGTGTCATGCAAATAAATGGCCTCTGAACTCGGCATATTGAATTTATAGCGCCCCAGCGAGTTCCGTGGGCCTCGAGCCTGCTGGAAGCGGAACGGTAAATTCGAGGCCGTGATTGTAGACCAGTCAACCTGCCATGGGTCAATCGCTTCTCTGCTGTTCCAGCCGCGCATCACCGTATAGCCATGGCTTTCGAGATATCCCGGATCGTTGCGCACTTTCGGCAGAATATCTTTGCGTGCCAGAGTTGGTGGTACGTTCCACGGCGGGTTTACCACTACGTTGTTAAGTGCACTGCTCATCATCGGCGTTTTGCGATCGGGGCGACCGACAATGACTCGCGAATCCAGCACCTGATTGCCGTTCTGATAGTAGACCAGCGAATAGGCCGGAATGTTAACCATGATCCCGGTAGAAAGCTCTGTTGGCAGCAAGCGCAATCGCTGGATGTTGAGTGCCAACACGCCAGCACGCTGGGCGGGCGTTACGTTTAACCAGTCACGCGTTGCCGGGCCAATAGCGCCATCTGCTCCCAATCCTTGCCATGCCTGAAAACGTTTAACGGCTTCCACCAGTTCATTATCGTAGGCGGCACGAACGGCAGGCGCAGGTTTACTACGAGACGTCGTTTGCTTGTCCATCGGCTTTAGTTTCTGCTGTTTCAACAGTAACAGCGGATGGGCTGACTACCGTGTCAGTTGGCGTGTCATCGCCAGGTAGAGTAATTTTCGGCCCCCCGTCCAACATGCCTGTGCGTTGCAATATTTCGCGCAACGCCGGTACGTCGTTACTCCACTGCCCTGGGCGCAACGTTGCTTTGCCGGTCAGTTGGGGCCACGGTTTGGTGTCACTGAGTAAGGCCAGTAACGATTCATGCATCGCTGCATATTGCGGATGCTGCGGTGCCAGACCTGCAACAAACGTCGGCAATTGACCTTTATCCAGCGCCAGCTGCCATTGGTTAATCACCGAAAGCGGCGGCGTTGAAAGCGCATAAGGTTTACTGCTATATAGCCAGCGAGTGCCTTTGACCGGAATATTTGCAATGAAATGGAGATAGCCCATCATCGCATCAGAGAGCACCACGTCGCGTGCCATCCCGTTAACACCAGGATCGGTCAGTAACTCTACCCATTTATTAAACTGCGGCTGGAAACCGGCAATCGCCACCTCTGCCAGCTGTTGCTGGAAGGCTTTAACAGCATCACGGTTTTCCCACATGGGTTGCATATCGCGTGCGGCATACAACAGTTGAAGCTGGTTAAGATAAACCGGCTTATAGCCTGCAGGTAATTGAGATTCGATTTGCGTGCGGGCTTTTTCTGCCGCACCTTCAGGCAATGGCTGGATCCCCGCCATTATTGCCGTGGCCTGCGCCTGCGGCAGTGCCTCGCCCTGTTCGCTGACAGCCACCGGGCTGTCGCCAGGGATTACTTCAGGCTCATCGGCCTGCGCATTGAACAGTGGAGCGAATGTTACGGCCAGGCACAAACTGATTGCCGACAGCCGACGACCACACATCATATTAAGCAACATCCCTTGCCCCCTGTTTTTATCATACTCTGAATAGCCAGGCTGTTATTTTACGACTTGCCTGTACAACGCCAATACTCACGAAAGTATGACGAGCAAGCCTGTTACTCATCAGGCTTATCTTCAGTATATAAACGCCGATACGTTTTTACATAACCTAATGTAAAGAAGTTTAAAGAAAAGCGCGCCAGAATGTGGCACTTTTTTAGTGCAGAAACGGAGTTTTCAGAAACAGGAAAGGCGGCATCGCTGCCGCCTCAATCTTAGCTCGCCTGGGAAGGCGCTTCGTCACTTCCCTGGAAGCGTTTCAGGGAGTTGCGGCGCAAATCCTCGCAGGCCGACGACGTGAACGTGTTCGGTATTCTGGAAGACTTTACGCACCAGTTTATAGGTGGTGCCTTTTTCCGGACTGATATTTTCCGGCGCTGCGATGATGAGCTGCATTTGCAAACGTTCACACAATTCAAACAGCGTGGCGATAGAACGAGCATCCAGTCGCGCTGCTTCATCGAGGAACAGCAGGCGGCAAGGAGAGATATCTTTACCGCGCAGGCGGCGAGATTCATCTTCCCAGCTTTGTACCACCATCACCAGAATCGACATACCGGTACCAATCGCCTCACCGGTCGACAGAGCGCCAGATTCTGCGCGCAGCCAGCCATCAGAACCACGGTTAACCTCAACTTCCATTTCCAGATAGTTGCGGTAATCCAGCAGTTCTTCGCCAATGGTCTGCGGCGTGCGTTGCCCCATATCAATCTGCGGATTAAGACGCTGATACAGTTTCGCCAGCGCTTCTGAGAAGGTCAGACGGTTGCTGTTAAACAGATCCTGATGTTGCTCATGCTGTTCAGAGAGCACATCCAGCAGCATGGCGTGCGTTTCACGCACGTTCACGTTGAGACGCACGCTGTTCACCTGGCCAAACGATACGCTCTGCAAGCCCTGGTTGAGCATACGGATACGGTTCTGCTCGCGCTGAATGGTTTTGCGAATAATGTTCGCCACGCTGCGGGAACTGATCGCCAGTTTCTGTTCGCGGGAGGTTAACTCTTCGGTCAGACGGCTAAGTTCGATCTCCATCTGTTCGATAGCTTCCACCGGATCATCGGTACGAATAATATCCTGACGAATACGTTCACGCAGATGCTGATAAACCGCCACGAAGAACTGAATTTTACGTTCCGGACGTTTTGGATCTTCCGACATACGCAGCACGTCGCGCAGATGTTCGTTATCCGCCACCGCCAGACGCAGCGCACCTAACGCCTTATCCGACATGGAACGCAAATCATCAGCGGAGAGATAAGCCAGCTCACGACGGTGTAAGCGGCGCTCAACGCCGTTATCTTTCACCATGCGCATGACTGCACACCAGCCCGCTTTCGCGGTCACTACCTGCTCGCGCATCTCAAAGTAATCCCGCTCCAGCTTGCGCAGTTTGCGGGTCAGGTTGTCCATCTCTGCTTCGCAGAAGGTAAGCGCTTTTTCCAGTTGATTGCGGCGTGAACGGTTATTGCTCAGTTGCGCGTGCAACTCGTCACGGCGAATACGCGCCCGCTCTTCTGCCCCGCTATCAGCACGCACGCCGATATCCTGCAATTCACGTTGCAGATCGTTGAGTAGCTCTTTTTTGGTGTCGTAAGAACTTTTCAGCGAAGCCAGCACCTGGTTGTACTGACTCAACTGCGCTGCGTGTCCGCGCAACGCTTCACGCGCGCGGGTACGCTCCGCTTCCGCCTGTTCCAGACGTTCACGCAGTTTTTCGTTGAGATCGCTGTTACCGCTAAGCATTTCTGCCGAGTCAGAGTAGCTAAAGTGCGCACGACGCTGCACCACTTCCGTCAGGGCAAACGCCTGCTGACGGGCATCGCGCTGCATCTGCTGAGAGTACGCGTAATCTTCTTTTAATTGTTCGAACTGTTCCGGGTCACTCTGCAATACCGAAACGATCGGTTCCAGTTTCGCCAGTTGATTACCGAACTGCTGAACAAAACGCGCGGCTTCCTGGGCTTCATCCAGACGTTCGCGGATTTCATCGACGCGATCCGCCAGGCTGTCATCAGCCAACAAGTTGAGACGCGGCAGAATGCGGTTCAGCGCCGTAACACCCTCTTTCGCCTGCTCAAACTGAATACGCTGCTGCTGGTTATCATTTTCATGATTACTCAACGCCCGCTCCAGTTCGACGCGACGGCTGTTCAGTTGACGGATTTCGGCTTCCGGATCAGACTCAAACGCCACCGCCAGGTGGCTGCCGATAAAGCGGCTGAACGCCTGATGCAGACGCTGGGTTTTCTGTACATCAAAGGAGAGCGTGGCGAAGCGTTCGGAAAGCACTTCACGCTCGGCATGGAGGCTTTCAATACGGCTTTCACGCGCAGCACGACCAAACAGCGGCACTTCCGGGAAACGTGAATAACGCCACTGACGATCGGCGATTTTCACCACCACCGCTTTTTCCAGCTCATCAACGCTGAACACGCTGTCATCGAATGACTGCGGATCCCCTTCGATCAGATAGAGATCTTCCGGGCAATCGGTCAAGCCTTCCAGGTGTTCGGTTACCTGTGACAGATCTGGCACCACGATGGCGTGGCGTGACGGGCCATACAGCGCTGAGAAGTACGGCGCATCTTCCAGGCTAACGTCGTCATAAATTTCTGACAGCAGCACGCCGCCAAAACGCTCCGCCAGCGCATTCAAACGCTGGTCTTCAGAACCACCTGGCTGGCTTAAACGTTCGATCTCTTCATCGACGGCGTTTTTGCGCGCGCCTACTTCATCGCGTTCAACAATGGCTTCGCGCTCACGCTCCAGCAACTGTTGCAGATATTCGGTGACATCCTGGCTGGAGGAGAACTCTTCGCCGCACTGTTCGCTCAACTGGTTGAGACTGTTTTGCGCAGCCAGCCAAACCGGCGCACGCTGCATCAAACTCTGAATGCGAGACTGCAGCTGTTCCTGCTCCTGGCGCAGTGCCATCCGCTCTTCTCGGGCGTTAGAGACGCTATCGGAAAGAGAGGCAATGCGTGCTTCCAGCTCCTGATGCAGAGCTTCCAGTTCATCAATATCAAAATTCTTGCCCTGACGTTTGCAGAAATCTGCCAGCAGACGCTCAGCTTCTTGCTGCTCACGCAGACGCTGTTCCAGTTCGCTTAAGCGCATCCGCAACGGCTGAACCTGCTCTGCCAGGTGACGCTGATCGACCCCTTCGCGCAGCAGTTCGCGAGCGACATCCCACGCCTCGTTACGCGCCAGCGGGCCGTTGATTGCCACCACCAGCTGATAAGCCTGCTCAAACTGGCTGTGCGCGGTTTGCGCCATGCTCATTTTCTGCTCAAGAGAGAGCATTTTTTCAGTCGCTTCCAGCTCTTTCGCCTGGAAGGTTTCCAGCCATTCGGCGGCGCTGTCGGCGGTTAAGTCCGGCAGATGGCACAGTTCTTTGGCACGATTAAGCGCAGCAATCGCCTGGTTATACTGGATCGCGCGCGTTTGCTGGACGTCCAGCGCCTGCTGGTAGTCAGCAAGCTGGCTTTTCAGCTCGTCCACTTCCAGTTCGGCAGCTTCCGCACGAGCCTCATTCTCTTCCTGGCGTTCGATGGCTTCTGCCACCACTTCGTTTTGCTCTTCCAGACGGATCTGCAGCTCATCGAGATCCGCTTCGTAACGTTCGATCTTCTCCTGCTGACGCAGTGCGGTTTGCACCAGGTTCAGGTGATCGCTGGCCGCCTGATAATCTGCTTCCAGATCGCCTTCGGCACCGTTGTGCTCTGCCAGCTCACGCGCCATATCGACGTGTTTGTACTGCTCAGCCGCCAGTTGCTGACGCGAAGTGTGTAGCTCGCGACGAAACTCCAGGGCTTTGTCGAGATGGACACGGCGCTCGTTGGCGTGACGCATGTAGTCCGCCGCCACGTAGTTGGTGGCTTCGCTAATCAGATGCTTAAACAGGTCGCGGTCCGACTGGGTGACACGAATCGCTTCCAGCGTCATGCGGTTTTCGCGCAGCGCCGCTTCCATGTCCTGGAACGCTTTCCGCACGCCGCTGTTTTCCGGCAACAGGTAGTCGCGCAGAGAGCGCGTAATGGCGCTGGAGATCCCGCCGTACAGCGAAGCTTCCGATCAGACGATAGAATTTACTACGGTCAGACGCTGAGCGCAGACGACGCGCGATGATGCCCAGATCGAACATCAGCGAGTGGTAATCGGTAATGGAGTTGAACTGTTTAAACTGCACGCCTTCCATCGCCTCGAGCTTGTCTTTCAGCTCGTTAAGCGGCAGCACGCGCGCCTGACGTTCGCTCAGGGTTTCGGTCACCAGTTGTGTCGGCTGCACCGACATCGGTAAACCCTGAATGGCAAACGGTTTGATATCCACTTTACGATCGCGTCCGGCAACCTGTTGCAGACGCACACCGACCACCACGCGCTGGTGGCGCGAGTTAATGGTGTCGAGCATCGAATAACAGACACCCGCTTTCAGCTTACCGTGCAGACCTTTATCGCGCGAACCGCTGGTGGCCCCGGCTTCCGTGGTGTTACGGAAATGCAGCAGGGTCAGGTCGGGGATCAGCGCCGTAACGAACGCCGCCATGGTGGTGGATTTACCCGCCCCGTTACCGCCGGAGAGCGTCGTAACCAGTTCATCGAGGTCAAAAGTTCGGGCAAAAAAACCGTTCCAGTTAATCAGCGTCAGTGAGCGAAATTTACCGCGTTCAATCATTATTCTTCCTCTCCGCTATCTGGCTGATTCTCTTCGGTTTCATCGTTGAGTTGCAGATGATTTTCAATCGGCATTGCTTCGCCATCACGAATCAGGCGACGCTGTGCTTCACGGGGATCGTCGCCAGCACGCACATCGGCTCCGAAGCGGAACACCGATTCGGTAATGCGGAACTTGCTGCTGTCGTGGCCCATAAACCACACCATACCCAAACGACGCAGACGGTTGAGCGAAGAACGTACTTTTTCCTGCAACTTCTGGCGGTCAACGTCTGAACCGGTTGAACGGTTGTTCACCAGTTTCAGCAGTTTCGCTTCATCGGCCAGGGTGAGCAGTTCGTCGTACAGTTCCTGCTGGGTGAAAATCCCCTCGTTCGCCAGCCGTTCCGGGCTGAGATAGAGATAACAGAGGATTTTCCCGACCATCATATCCAGTTCCGACAAGACGGAACGCGGGATAAGAGTGGTGGAACGTGGGCGTAAATAGAAGAACCCTTCCGGTGCGCGAATAAGCTCAACGTTATAACGCGCGTAAAACTCTTCCAGATATTCCTGAAAATCCATCAGGAATGCATGATTATCCAGTTCGTCGAGGCCAATATGGCGGCCTGAACGTAAGGCGCTGTCCAGCGCCGGAAATAACGGATTCGCCAGCGCCTGCGCCAGCTTAACCGGCATCACTTGTTCAATATTTGTCGATGACATGCGCCTGTACCTTGGCTCCGTAATCATTAATCGGCTGCCATTTCGCTGGCAGTCCGGTGAAATCTGCTTGCGCTACGCCAAGACGTACCGCCTGATCAATAACAATGCGCGCAACGTCAAAGTGACGTGCACGCGGATACTGTGACAGATATTCGCGTACCACCAGACCAAGATCCAGCGGCACTTGTCTGGTTTTGTACACGGCAAGTTGTTCTTCGATGATCGCCGCCAGCTGTTCGCGGATCTCGTTAAACTCTTCGTACTCCAGATCCTCAGGAAGTTCCCCAGTCACTTCTTCATCGCGCAGTGCCATCTCTTCGTCACGCATATCCAGCAGACGATCGGCATTGGCATAAGTTAGCGCCCACGGCTCATCAAAATAGGTTTGTACCGACTGACGTAACCGCTGAGCAAAGACGCGGTTTTTATCCATATCGATTGCGGTACGGATAAATTTGTGTACGTGGCGGTCGTAGCCAATCCACAAGTCTATGGATTGCTGGCCCCAACTGATAATACGGTCAAGTTTGCTCTGCAGATCGAACACCAGACGATCGACAAAATGCAGATCGTCATGGGTCATCGTCGCATCCTGAATGCGCAACAGATTAGCCTGCAATTTGTCGCCTGCCGCTTCCAGCGTATCCTGCAATTCACGCAGCGTTCCGGAAGTTTCCGAAAGCAACAATTCACAGCTGGAGATCGCCGCCCGCCAGTCTTTGTTCAGCAACTGGGCGATATCGTCCTTCACCTGCTGCTGCTGTTCGTCCATCAGACGTTGCGTCAGGTCGATACTGTCGAAAATTTCTGCTACCGAATATTTCAGTGGCGCATAAACATTACGGTGCCAGTGAAATTCATCACCGCCCTCTTCGGCGGCATCTGCCGCGCGTTTGAGCTCACCCGCCACAATCGACAACTGCATAGAAAGGCGCAGCGTAGAAAACTCGCGCTGACGGATGTAGTAGTCAGTAATGCCGATGCCGAGCGGCGTCAGACGGTAAATTGCGTTCCCTTCCGCCTGCTCGCTGGTAAAGCGGTTCAGCAGACGTTGACGCACCATGTCGTTGATCGCGTTGTTGGCGCGCACGCCGATGGTTTCGCTGGTTTGCTCAAACGCATCACTCACATGGCGGAATGCATCCACCAGCTCGCCTTCACTCATCTCACCATCCAGACGCTCGCCGTTCAGCGTGGCAACCGCCAGCAGAAAAGAGAGTCGGTCTACCGGCAGCGAGATGGAGAAGTCATTTTTTCTGGCCCAGGCAACCAGTTCGGGGACTGTCTGGGAAAATTCACTCATACTTTATCCTTGCTCTGCGGTTTGCGCGCGGTGACATGAATATAACGCCCCAGGGTAATATACGGTTCCTGACGGCAATAACGCGTTTCTAATTCAAGTAATGCTTCATAGCAGTCGCGCTGCTGGTGCTTCTCGCGCAGATAATCATGAAACACGCGAACGCCTGTCTTACCCATAATTTGCCAACCAGCTTCTTCCAGCCACAGATAAACCTGCGCCGGGTCGCGTGGATAATCTGGCGAAAGCGTCCGTTTTTTCTTTTTCGGCATTCCCGCCTGCACGTAATCAAAATTCCCGGCGACCATGTTATGCATCAGCAAGCCGTGCGCATTGTAGAACATTAACGACAACACACCGCCTGGACGCAACACTGACCACAGGGTCTGTAATACGCTGCGGGGATCGGCCACCCACTCGAGCACCGCATGGAACAATATCAGATCAACGGGCGTTTCCAAATGCGAAGCAACATCCTGAGCGGCGCAATGTATAAATTGCATGTTGTCGCTCACACCTTTTGCTTCTGCCGCCTGTTTTGCGCGGTCGATCATCTGCGCAGAAAGATCGCATAAAATGACCTGATGCCCGTGCTCAGCCATTTTGATTGCGGTCTGCCCTTCTCCACCGCCAGCATCCAGCACACGCAGTTTTTGCGGGCCCATTTCCGCCAGCACGCGATCGAGATCCTGCCACAGAATAGCCTGTCGAAGCTGCCCTTTGGTGGTGCCGTAAATGTTACGGGAAAACTTTTCCGCAATATCATCAAAATTGCGATCCTGCATTGCTTTCTCCACCGGTTGGCTAAGACGTTTTCTGATAAAGACGCTATTTTGTCACAGCCACGGCGAGAATGAACCCGTCTGGTGTAATATCGCTGGCGATCCCTTGCTATATGGTCAAAAAAGGAACCAGAAAGGATGCTTTTTACACTGAAAAAAGTGATCGGCGGTATGCTGCTGCCACTTCCGCTGATGTTGTTAATTATTGGCGCTGGCCTGGCGCTGCTGTGGTTTAGCCGTTTTCAAAAACCGGGAAGATTTTTATTAGCATTGGGTGGCTGGCACTCTTGTTATTGAGTTTGCAACCGGTAGCCGACCGCCTGCTGCGTCCCATCGAAAGCACCTATCCGACATGGAATAATTCGCAAAAAGTGGACTATATCGTGGTGCTCGGAGGTGGTTATACCTGGAACCCGCAGTGGGCACCAAGCTCGAATTTAATCAATAACAGTCTGCCACGCCTGAATGAAGGTATTCGCTTATGGCGCGAAAATCCGGGATCAAAACTGATCTTCACGGGAGGCGTAGCTAAAACCAATACGGTGAGCACAGCCGAAGTTGGTGCCAGAGTTGCGCAATCGCTGGGCGTGCCGCGCGAGCAAATTATCACCCTGGATTTGCCAAAAGATACCGAAGAAGAAGCTGCAGCAGTGAAACAGGCGATTGGTGACGCACCTTTCCTGCTGGTGACCTCCGCATCACATCTGCCGCGGGCGATGATCTTTTTTCAGCAGGAAGGGTTAAATCCGCTACCAGCCCCGGCGAATCAGTTGGCCATCGACTCGCCGCTTAACCCGTGGGAACGGGCAATCCCTTCTCCGGTCTGGTTGATGCATAGCGATCGTGTTGGCTATGAAACGCTTGGCCGCATCTGGCAGTGGCTAAAAGGTTCGTCAGGCGAGCCACGGCAAGAGTGATTTTGATGCCAGATCGAAGTTGCGCCGACTAAATCGTCCGGTATTAACCAGTTGCGCAACTTCATCCCATAACACATACAACCAACGCCGCCAGATGAACGACTCCGCCACTGGCGCGCGTTGCAGGTAACTCCAGAGCAAATCTTCTGCCAGAGAATTATCCATTAGTCGGAACAGTTCGTATTCTCGCGGTGCCCAAAGCATTAGTCCCGGCCCGACCATCGCCAGTAACTGATCGCTGCGCGAATCTTTCAGCATGCTGCGTAAACAGAAGTTACCGTGAATCAGCACACAATTGTCGTTAAAACCTTCAAATAATGCCGGGAGACATTCGCGAGTGCGAAACAGGATCCGCTTATCCTGCATCGTCAGACCGGTGTTATTGAACTGATTGAGCGTGGTCCATAGCACTTCAACATGTTGCCGGTACCATGAGGGCCAGAAATTTTCCTGAGTATTGTCGACCGCGCCGACGCAACCGCGACTGTCCTGACGGTGCCAGGCCAGTAAGGCTTCAACGATTTGGTCTTTGAGCTGTTCCCAGCGTTCTGGTGTTCGGGCTGGTGCCTCCACCGAAACACCACGCATCCGCTCCAGTAGCAGGACATCGGGGCCGGGGTGTTCTTCATGCGTCATCACACCATAAATAGTCGGCATACGGACAGTCCCACTTCTTGCCAGCATGGTGGTTTTCCATGCCAGTTGTCGGGCTTTTCCGGGCGTACTAAAGCTTCTTGCCATTAACGGCATTGGGTTTCCCGGCTGTCATACTAAAGCCCACAACGCCGTATCCGCTTTTTCATTGACGCACTCAATACGACTGAGTTTTTCGCCCAGTAAATGGCTTAATTCGGCACGCAGCTGTTCCATTCAGATTACCCTCATAAAAGCTACTGCTTTCATAATGAGCGCCAATATAAAAGATGTCACCTGAATGAGATCAATTGTTGAAAAGAAAAATTGAGGAAAATCGTAACGGTACGACACTCCTCCCAAAATTGGCTGGAGTGTCGCGAAGTGAAATTAGCGCATTTCAGCGCGAACGCGCTCGAGATCTTCAGGGGTATCCACACCTGTGCCAGGAACTTCCCGGGCGACAGCAACGTGGATTTTTTCGCCGTACCACAGAACACGAAGCTGCTCTAACATTTCGATATGTTCTAACGGACTTGGCTGCCAGGTAACATAACGACGGATAAAGCCTGCTCGGTAGCCATAAATACCAAGATGACGCAGGAAGTTATCGCCTACGGTTTCAAGGTCTTTTGCAAAACGATCACGATCCCACGGAATGGTGGCGCGAGAGAAGTACAGTGCGTACCCTTCGGCGTCGAGAACCACTTTCACCGCATTCGGGTTAAACGCTTCTTCCGCATTGTGGATTGGCACCGCCAGAGTCGCCATACCCACCTGACGCTGAGCGAGGTTATCAGCAACCTGACGAATGATTGTCGCAGGGATCATCGGTTCATCCCCCTGCACATTAACGATCACCGTGTCGTCGCTGAATGCGCATTTTTCGACAACTTCCGCCAGACGTTCTGTTCCTGACTGATGATCGGCGCGCGTCATACATACTTCACCGCCAGCGGCTTCAACAGCGCGGGCAACATCCTCATGATCGGTTGCCACGATGATGCGCTCGGCACCTGATTCGCGCGCGCGTTCAAGAACATGAACAATCATGGGTTTGCCGTTAATATCAACCAATGGTTTACCGGGCAGACGCGTGGACGCGTAGCGCGCGGGAATAATGACCACAAAACTCATGATTTACTCTCATCAGCAGTCAGCACGCGGGCTTCCGTTTCCAGCAACACTGGAATGCCATCGCGCAGCGGGAAAGCCAGGTTGTCCAGTTTGCAAATAAGTTCTTGTTTTTCCTGGTTATACCAAAGTTTTCCGTTGCAAACCGGGCAGGCAATGATTTCAAGCAGACGATGATCCATAGTTCCTCCAGATGGATCGGGTTATGAATGCATAAATCTTATCATAATCATTTATGCGACGGGGTCTATTTCCCAGCCGGTGCGGCAATCAGTAAAGAGGCCTTGCGGGCAGCGTCCTAATGTCACCCGCGTTGCCTGCTGCCAGTTAGCGAAATCAGTAATCGCCTGACGTAACCCTTTTTGCAGCGTTGTCGTTGGTTTAATACCTTCCTGTAACCACAGAGAGATAACTTCAAGGATGCCTGTCTGGCGATGCATTTTGGCATCCATTCGCCCAACTAATTGCCCACGATGTAATAACGGCAGAACAAAATAGCCATACTGGCGTTTCGGCGCTGGGGTATAGCACTCCAGCCGGTAGCTAAAATCAAAAAGCTGCTCTGCGCGTTTGCGATCCCAGACAACAGGATCAAAAGGCGAAAGTACCGCGCTGTGCGTTGCAGTGAGCTTTCCGGCCAGCGCACGCTCGAGTAGCGGCAGCAAATCAGCATGCAGCCAAAGATTGCCCAATTTTTCAACATGCACAGCAATGATTTGCTGCTGTTCAGCCCTCGCTTCACGCCACGCCGCCAGTGCCGGACGTTTTAGCCGGTAGTAATCTGCCAGCCACTGTTCGCGAAATATTCCCAGGCTACGCGCACTGTTATCCAGCATGATGATTTCTGCTTCTGCTTGCGAAACGAGATCGCGCTCATCATCCCAGTCAGGCATGACACGGTGAGTTAAATCATAAACGCGCTGGAAGTTGCGCCGTTCAATCACCATCACCTTTCCGGCAGTAAATAAACCTTCCAGATGTCGTTTATGCGGCTTCCACTCCCACCAGCCGCTCGCCCCTTTACGAGGATGCTCAAAATCGGCTGAACGTACTGGCCCCTTATCATGAATATGCTGAATTAACAGTGCAATTTCCGCCGCATGTTCCTGCATCCAGGCGTCTTTGTATTTCCAGCCCATTTTTTCAGGTGCCAGCATGCGGTGGCGAATAAGACGAAAATCGCTACGCGGCATAAAGCAGGCTTCATGCGCCCAGTATTCCATTAATTCGCCACGCGCCAGAGACTCATCCAGCCACTGGGCAGGATAATTTCCCAGACGACTGAAAAGCACCAGATATGGGCTACGGGCAACAATATTGATGGTATCGATTTGCAGCAAGGACATGCGGGAGATCGTTGCCGGAATATCCTCCAACGACGCTCGACGGCGGGGTTTGTTTAACAGGCCTTGCGCGGCGAGGTGAAGATTACGCGCATCAGCAAGAGAGAGGTGCGGCAGCGACATTCATGACTCCATCAATCGAACGCTGCCGCGGCGTAACTAGTTGCCAGAAGCCAGCGAGGTTAGTTGCGCAAGCAGTTTCGCTGGTTCATCACCTGAAAGCTGTGCGTCTACAGGCAAATACCACCAATTTTCTTCTGCAAAGGCCCGGCATTTAACCGCATCCTTTTCAGTCATTACCAGCGTTTGCCCGGCGTTTACCAACGCGCTGACATCCGCATGGTTCAAAGACTGATGATCGGCCAGCGGTACACATTTTTCCGGTTGTACGCCGCACATCTTCAGCGTGGCAAAAAAGCGCGGCGGATGTCCAATCCCCGCCATCGCCACTACATGTTCAAGCTGAGTAACGTCACAACGCGTACCGGTACGTAAATTCACCGCCTGACCCGGCAGCAGATGCATGGGGATTTCACCGCTGCGGGGGACACCACCGTTGACGATTACCGCATCAACCGACTTTAAGCGCCCCGCTCGCTCACGCATTGGCCCCGCCGGCAACCACCAGCCATTGCCAAAGCGACGCACACCATCAATAACGACAATTTCCACATCACGCGCCAGACGGTAATGCTGTAAACCGTCGTCGGTTACGATGATCTGCACATCAGGGTGTTGCGCCAGAATGGCTTTTATCGCATCAGAACGCACGGGAGAAACCGCAACAGGCGCATCAGTGCGTTGATAAATCAACACAGGTTCATCACCCGCCTGTGCTGTGGTGGTATCTGCCGACAATAACAGCGGATAAGATTCAGCCTTACCACCATATCCCCGCGATACGACCCCCACGCGAATACCGCGCTGTTGCAACTGTTCCACCAGCCAGACAACGACCGGGGTTTTTCCGTTGCCGCCTGCGGTGAGATTACCAACCACGACAACCGGTACGGGGGCACGCCAGGCGCGCTTCAGTTTTAGTTTATAGCAAAGACGGATCGCGCCACTCACCAGGCCATACAACCAGGGGAGAGTGGCAGCAATAGCCGCCACAAAGGGGATTCACCAGACCAGATTTTTTCGATCATTGGCCAAACTGCATTTTGTGAAGTTGCGCGTAAACGCCACGGTGCTCAAGCAAATCGTTATGCGTACCGCGTTCCACAATGACACCATCCTCGACGACCACGATTTCGTCTGCCTTTTCAATGGTAGACAAGCGGTGGGCAATCACCAGAGAGGTACGGTTTTTCTGCAACTCATCCAGTGCCGCCTGAATCGCACGTTCGGATTCGGTATCCAGAGCCGAGGTAGCTTCGTCCAGAATCAGAATCGGGCTATCACGCAACAAGGCTCGAGCGATAGCAATACGCTGACGCTGACCGCCAGAGAGCAGCACGCCGTTTTCACCAATCACTGTATCGAGACCGTTATCCATCTTATTGATGAAGTCCATAGCGTAGGCCATACGCGCCGCTTCTTCAATTTGCTCACGGCTGTACTGTTCAGTCCTTGCGTAAGCAATGTTGTTGGCAACCGTATCGTTAAACAGATGGACATTCTGCGACACCAGAGCAACCTGGTTACGTAACGACGCCAGGGTATACTCGCGCAGATCGTGACCATCCATCAGGATTTCGCCTTCATCAATATCGTAAAAACGCGTGATCAGGCTGGCGATGGTTGATTTACCTGAACCAGAGCGTCCAACCAGAGCAACCGTCTTCCCTGCCGGAATTTTCAGGTTGATGTTACGCAATGCGGGTACGTCACGTCCCGGATAAGTAAAGGTGACATTGCGGAATTCCACGTCGCCAGTCGCACGCTCGATCACGCGCTTACCTTCGTCTTTCTCCTGCTCACTGTCCAGAATGGTAAACAGCGTCTGACAAGCCGCCATACCGCGCTGGAACTGGGCGTTAACGTTGGTCAGCGATTTCAGCGGACGCATAAGTGCAATCATTGAAGAGAAAACAACGGTAATCGTACCGGCAGTCAGGCTATCCATGACACTTGGGAAGCTTGCCGCATACAGAACAAACGCCAGCGCCAAAGAGGCGATCAGCTGAATGATCGGATCAGAGATAGAAGAGGCTGAAACCATTTTCATCCCCTGAAGACGCATTCGGTTGCTGACTTTATCGAAGCGTTTCGTTTCCACTTCCTGACCACCGAAAATCAATACTTCTTTATGGCCTTTCAGCATTTGTTCGGCGCTGGTGGTCACCTGCCCCATGGTGTTCTGCATGTTTTTACTGATATTGCGAAAACGCTTCGATACAACGCGAATCGCAATCGAAACAATCGGTGCCAGCACAATCAAAATGATCGACAGTTGCCAACTGTAATAGAACATCATGATGAACAGGCCGATGATCGACGCACCTTCACGCACAACAGTAATCAGTGCGCCGGAAGAGGAAGAAGCAACCTGTTCGGAATCGTAGGTGATACGTGACAACAGCGTACCCGTTGACTGTTTGTCAAAGAATGAAACCGGCATTCCCATCATGTGACCAAACAGGCGGCGACGCATGGTCATTACCACCTTTCCTGATACCCAGGAGATACAGTAGCTGGAGACATAGCTGGTGATACCACGCAAAATCATCAGCCCGATCACCACCAGCGGCATCCACACCAGCACGGAGCGATCTGTTTTACCAAAGCCATCATCAAGAAGTGGCTTAAGGAGCGATAACATGAAGGTATCGCTGGCTGCGTTGAGGATTAACGCTACGCCCGCCACGATCAGACCCGCTTTAAAAGGCGCAATGGTTGGCCACAGTCGGCGGAATGTCTGCCACGTAGAGAGATCTTTGTCGTTATGCATTCAAAAAACCAGCATTTGTTGAAATAGCCGCATATTCTACCCGTTATCCACTGGCACGCCAAACCACTGATGATACCAACGAGGTAAAATTTGCTCTCTGAGGCTGCTAATCCGCCAGCCTTGCGCTGAAAAATTGACCGTTATTTGACCCTGATGTGGAGTATCAAGCCACTTATAACCCTGTTGTTGATAGCGATGTTTAACTTTGCTTGAGGGCAGTCGCCATGCGTTATAGCGCGATGCCGATGCGAGTGCCACTTTTCCATTCACTCGCTGAATTAATGGCAACGATGATGAGGTATTACTGCCATGGTGAGGTACCTGAAGTAATGTTGCCTGCATTTGCTGCCAGTAACGGCTTAGCATCTTTTGTTCAGCAGGGGCTTCAATATCACCGGTTAGAAGAATGCTATTCGTCCCGTCATCAACCTTAACCACACAGGAATGGTTATTTCCTTTATCGTTGCTACCTTGTAAAGGCCAGTGCGCGCTGAAACGCAATCCTTGCCATTGCCACGCTTCGCCACGCACACAGGGCTGATGGTGTTCCCAGTTTAACGGACTTCTGATCCATAACATCGGTACCATGTATGCAATATTGAGTCCAGCCCTCCCCGGTGATCCAGATGTTCATGACTCAGAATAACGCCTTCCGGTTCAAGATTATGCCAGTGGAGCCGGGGATAATCAGTTGTTGCCCACTATCCCCTTCAGGCCAGGCCAGTCCCGTGTCATAGAGAATCGCTTTGCCGTTTCTGGCTATCACCATTGCCAGCCCTTGCCCGACATCAAGCATGTACACTTGCCACTCGTCAGGTCGAGGTTTTTGCCACAGCGGCCAGCACATCAGCAAGCCTCCAGCCACACACATTGCTGGCAACGTTCGCCAGGCGTTTAATCGCCATACCACCAGTAAGAACCATGGGGAAAATGATAGCCATTGCCAACGTTCAGCAATGTTGATCCACCCTTCTGGCAAACTCTTTAACCCCCAGAAAAGCAAAGCCAAAGACCGGTCGGCAAGAAACCATACTCCTTGCTCCACGATTAACGGCCCGCTTAAATGCATAACCATCGCGGCGAGGATCAACGGAACCGTGATAAATGTCACCAGGGGAATTGCAAATAGGTTTGCAATAAACGAGGTCAGACTAATGCCATGAAATACGACGATTTGCACAGGCATTAGCAGGAGCGTGATTCCCAGTTGTAGATGGATGAGGGCAACAACCGCGCGCAATACTGGCGGCAGTTGCCACTCCGGACAGGGAAACCACTGATACCAAAAATCAGCGCCGCGACCGCAGCGGCAGAGAGCCATAAACTTTGCGAAAGAATGGCAACAGGATCCATCAGCAAAATTGCCGCCAGACAACATATCCATACATCCCAGCCACTCCACTGTCGCCCACTTAACTTAAGCATTCCCCACATGGCAAGCGCCACCACGGTACGCAATGCAGGAGGTTGCATCCCAGTCAGCCAGGCATAAAAAGCAGCACAGCAGATTCCGCCAATTAATGGCATTTGCCAGTGGATCCAGCGCCCAGGCAGAAAAATTTGTCCACTGCGAATGAGTCCGGCAGCCAGCAACGCCGCAAAAGCGATATGCAATCCCGATATCGCCATTAAATGCGCCGTTCCAGTATCGCGCATGATATTTTTGATTTCTTTGGGAACGGATAACCGTTCCCCCATACCTAAACCAAGAATAACCGCATTCCACGGATAGGGTTGCAGCGTTGTTTGTAATGACGCCAGATACTGTGCACGCAGGCTACAATTCGGTTCAATGACACTTGCCTGCAGAAAGCGGCCGGTCAGCGGCTGATGCTGGGCAATGGCATAACGCTGGCTATCAAAGCCGCCATCATTAAGTTGGCATGAACTGCACGAACTTTGAGTTTCATTGACCATACTTGTCCGGCACAAACCGCTTGCGGAAGATATTCGCCATACAGTACGAGGCCTGGCGCAGGGAATATACGTCGACTTTGTAGATGAGTGATTTGACCGTAATGAGTGGTCATGCCGTCAGTAGCAGTGATCTCAACTATTGCATCCTGCGTCGCGCCAGTTAAGGTTTCTCCTGCCCACAAAATTTGCTTTGCCGCTGATATGCCCCAAAGAAAAACAGCAACGTCAGCGCGATATAACGGACGGTTTTAACAGGGATAAATGCCAGTACACAGGCGAAGAGAGTCAGAAACGCAAGGGTTACTGTCCCTGGCAATTGGGGCAAAATCAGCAACGGAAAAATTCCGCAAATTATGCATACGCCGACTGTCGTTATTTTCATGCACCCTCCCTGTTTATAGAAAGTGTGCAACTTTGTTGAACGGTTGTCTGGTGGGTGTTTTGCGTTCCCCGAGGCACGTTCAGAAGAATTTAACGATAGGGTGAAAACTGCTCAAAACTCTGCGAGGCAGCTTCCAGTTCCAGATTAGAGAAATGAAAAAAGCACCCGACAGGTGCTTTTTCTCGCGTTCAAGTTTGAGTAAAAACTTAACCGTAAATATTGGCGCGGTCACGTAATTCTTTACCTGGTTTAAAGTGAGGAACGTATTTTCCTTCCAGTTCTACTTTATCGCCAGTCTTCGGATTACGTCCGGTACGTGGTGCGCGGTAGTGCAAAGAGAAACTGCCGAAACCGCGGATTTCAATACGCTCGCCCTGCGCAAGAGTCGAGGCCATATGCTCCAGCATCTCTTTTACTGCATCTTCAACCGTCTTGGCGGGAATGTGCGATTGCTGGGTGGCAAGTCTTTCTATCAATTCTGACTTGGTCATGATTCCTCCGGTTCCTTAAAGGCAAATTAAGCGGCTGCTGTTGCTGCATTGATTAAGGGCGGTAGCCGCCCTTAGTGCTTGATTACAGGACGAAACCTGCAATCTGTCAAGTAAACTCAACAAACTTCGGAATAAAAATCCCGAAGAGTCAGAGAATTACTCGCCTTTAGCTGCTTTGAAAGCTTCAGCCATTGCGTTGTTGGAGAAGTTTGCATCTTCCTGTTTGTTAACAGTTGCGATTGCATCTTTCTCGTCAGCTTCGTCTTTCGCACGAACAGACAGGCTGATTGCGCGGTTTTTACGATCAACGCCGGTGAATTTAGCTTCAACTTCGTCGCCAACGCTCAGAACCAGGGTAGCGTCTTCAACGCGGTCACGGGATGCTTCAGAAGCACGCAGGTAACCTTCAACGCCGTCAGCCAGTTCTACGGTTGCGCCTTTAGCGTCAACTGCAGTTACTTTACCGGTTACGATAGCGCCTTTCTTGTTCAGAGCAACCCAGTTGTTGAACGGATCTTCTGCGAGCTGTTTAACGCCCAGGGAGATACGTTCACGTTCTGCGTCAACCTGCAGAACAACTGCAGCGATTTCGTCGCCTTTTTTGTATTCACGAACTGCTTCTTCGCCTGCAACGTTCCAGGAGATGTCAGACAGGTGAACCAGGCCGTCGATGCCGCCGTCCAGGCCGATGAAGATACCGAAGTCAGTGATAGACTTGATTTTACCTTCAACACGGTCACCCTTGTTGTGGGTTTCCGCGAACTGCTGCCACGGGTTAGCTTTGCACTGTTTCAGACCCAGGGAGATACGACGACGTTCTTCGTCGATATCCAGAACCATAACTTCCACTACATCGCCAACGTTAACAACTTTGGACGGGTGGATGTTTTTGTTGGTCCAATCCATTTCGGAAACGTGTACCGGCCTTCAACGCCTTCTTCGATTTCAACGAAGCAGCCGTAGTCGGTCAGGTTGGTCACGCGACCAGTCAGTTTGGTACCTTCCGGATAACGTTTAGCGATAGCTACCCACGGATCTTCACCCAGCTGTTTCAGGCCCAGGGATACACGGGTACGTTCGCGGTCGAACTTCAGCACTTTAACAGTGATTTCGTCGCCCACGTTGACGATTTCGCTCGGATGCTTAACGCGTTTCCGGCCATATCAGTGATGTGCAGCAGGCCGTCAACGCCGCCCAGATCAACGAATGCACCGTAGTCAGTGAGGTTCTTAACGATACCTTTAACTTCCATGCCTTCCTGCAGGTTTTCCAGCAGCTGATCGCGCTCTGCGCTGTTTTCGGATTCGATAACGGCACGACGAGAAACAACAACGTTGTTGCGCTTCTGATCCAGCTTGATTACTTTAAATTCAAGCTCTTTGCCTTCCAGGTGCAGAGTGTCACGCACCGGACGAACGTCTACCAGAGAACCTGGCAGGAACGCACGAATACCGTTCAGCTCAACAGTGAAGCCGCCCTTAACTTTGCCGTTGATAACACCGGTAACAGTTTCAGCATCTTCGTAAGCTTTTTCCAGCGTGATCCAAGCTTCGTGACGTTTAGCTTTCTCACGGGACAGCAGAGTTTCACCGAAGCCGTCTTCTACTGCGTCCAGAGCAACGTCAACTTCGTCACCTACCGGATTTCCAGCTCGCCCTGGCGTTTTTGAACTGCTCAGCCGGGATGGCGGACTCAGATTTCAGACCAGCGTCAACCAGTACTACGTCTTTGTCGATAGCAACAACAACGCCACGAACGATAGAACCCGGGCGGGGTTCGATTTCTTTTAAGGACTCTTCAAAGAGTTGAGCAAAAGATTCAGTCATGTTTAATCTTCAGGTTTATATTTAACGTCCACCGGCTCCATGCCGGATGGGGTTGTTTAACATACCCGCTGTCATTCCATTGCAACGGGGGTACTGCAAATTCGGTCGCTTATGCGAGAGCCAATTTCTGGCGCGCGTATTGTAGCGCTTTTTCAATCACTTGCTCAATGCTTAAGGTGGTGGAATCCAACACTAAAGCATCGGCTGCCGGAACCAGTGGCGCTACCGCTCGGTTACGATCGCGGTCGTCGCGTTCTTTGATCTCGGCCAAAAGGCGCTCAAAGTTAACACTAAAGCCCTTTTCCTGCAACTGTAGCATGCGGCGATGCGCACGCTCTTCGGAGGAGGCGTCAAGAAAAATTTTCACTGGCGCATCGGGGAATACGACGGTTCCCATGTCGCGGCCATCGGCAATCAGGCCTGGTAATTCGCGAAACGCGCGTTGGCGACGCAATAATGCTTCACGAACGCGTGGGAATGCCGCGACTTGTGAAGCAGCATTCGCCACTTCCTGAGTACGAATTTCGCCGCTGACATCTTCCCCTTCGAGGATCACTTCCAGATTGCCATTGGTCGACACAAAACGTACATCCAGATGGGATGCCAGCGGCACCAGCGCATCTTCCGAAGCAACATCAACATGGTGGTGCAGCGCCGCCAGCGCCAGCACACGATAGATTGCGCCCGAATCCAGCAGATGCCATTGCAACGCTTCCGCCATAGCCTTACACAAGGTGCCTTTCCCTGCACCGCTTGGGCCATCAATGGTAATAACCGGGGCAATTGCCGTCATCTTTATCTCCTTAAAACAGGCGTACCGTTAACATAACCGCGCGCATTATACGCGCCGACGCCACAAATCGTTAACGTTGTGTGCAAAACCAGTTTTGTCTGTATTCAGATGGGGATTTATTGCGCAATTATAGCGGGCTGGCAGAAGACCAGCCCGAAAGATGACAATGATTTACTTACCAGAGGCGATACGATCACGGATGTGTTGCGCACGCTCTGTTGATGGTGGGTGAGAGTCAAACATGGACTGGGTACGACCGCCATCCAGGCTGGCCTAATTTTTCAAAGCTGCCAACCAGCCCCTGGGTGCTGATGCCACGTTTCTTCAACAGATCAAAGGAGAAATCATCTGCTTCGGACTCTTTATCGCGGGAGTATTTAGCATTGATCGCGCCTTCTGCGATATCACCTAATTGTGAGCGAGAAAGCTGGGAAGCCACACCGCTGGTAGCGGAAATCGCATCACGTGCGGCAACGATCGCATAAGAAGCTTTCATTTCAGCCAGCGAGTGACCCAACGCGACGTGGCCCAGTTCATGGCCCAGAACGCCTTCAATTTCGTTGTCGTTCATCATGTCCATCAGGCCACTGTAGACACGAACACAGCCGTTCGCCATCGCCCATGCGTTGACGTCGCTGGTCATATAAACCTTATAGTTGACCGGCGTGCCATTAATATTGTTACCCAATGCTTTGGCGATTTTTGCCAGACGTTTACCGTACTTGCTGGATTTACTTGCGACTTGATTGCCGCTGTCCATTTCGGCACAGCCCTGATTGGCAATCGCTTTTGCATCAGCATCGCTTAACGTTGCTGCTTTATAGGCATTTAAACCTGAGCTGATAGCCATATTGGTATCAATACCGTGGGTATTTTGACACCCTGTCAGTAATGCTGCAGAGGCCGCAATCGCCAGCAGTAATTTAGTATTCTTCATGTGAATCATCCGTTGATTAATCATATATAAATATTATGTATCAACAACTTACATTGACAAGCGACGCTACCATTAATCAAAATGACTCACAAGGTCCGAAAAAAAACGCCGACAATGTGCCGACGTTTTGATAAAGAAAGATTTGGCTATTTATTGCCCGTTGTTCATTCAGGCTGCCTGGCTAATCCGCGCCAGCTGCTCGAAATAATCCGGAAATGTTTTGGCCGTGCATTTGGGATCAAGAATCGTCACTGGTGTATCTGACAACGCCACTAGCGAGAAACACATCGCCATCCGGTGATCATTATAAGTGGCGATCTCGGCAAAGTTCAGTTTTTCCGGAGGAGTGATACGAATGTAATCGTGCCCCTCTTCGACTTCCGCACCAACTTTACGCAGTTCTGTTGCCATCGCAAACAGGCGATCGGTCTCTTTAACACGCCAGTTATAGATATTGCGCAGCGTGGTGGTGCCTTTTGCAAATAACGCCGCCGTGGCAATGGTCATCGCCGCATCAGGAATATGGTTCATATCCATATCAATGGCGTTCAGTTCACCACGCGTGCAGGAAATATAATCATCGCCCCAGCAAATGGTCGCACCCATTTTTTCCAGCACATCAGCAAAGCGAATATCACCCTGCATACTGTTAGTGTCCAATGCCGGTCACTTTTACAGTGCCGCCTCTGATTGCTGCTGCTGCCAGAAATAAGAAGCCGAGGATGCATCGCCTTCGACCAAATAAGTACCCGGAGACTGATAAGACTGCCCCCTTTTACGACAAATTGTTGATAGTGCTGATTTTCAATTTCAACACCAAACGTCTTCATCAGATTGAGGGTGATGTCGATATAAGGTTTAGAAACCAGATCGCCTTTTAATACGAATCACCGTATCTTCCGGCGCAAGAGGTGCAGTCATTAACAGTGCGGTGAGGAACTGGCTTGAAACGGAGCCATCAACATCAACGTTGCCGCCAGTAAAGCCGCCCTGTAAACGCAATGGCGGATAATTTTCTTGTTCCGGTAAGTGATCTTTCGCCCCGCCCTGCGCAGCGCATCCACCAGATGACCAATCGGGCGTTCTTTCATTCGCGGTTCACCGGTCAGTACAATATCATTGCTACCTAGGCAAAGTGCTGCCGCCAGCGGACGCATTGCCGTTCCGGCGTTACCGAGGAACAACTCCCGGGCACTTTCTGCGTGTAATGGCCCACCGTTACCGATAATTTCGCAACGCGTACGATCGGCTGAAAGCGTATAGTTTACCCCTAACGCTGTTAATGCATTCAGCATATGGCGCACGTCATCGCTATCCAGCAGATTGGTTAATACTGTTTTGCCGTGTGCTAATGCCGCCAGCAATAAAGCGCGGTTAGAAACGCTCTTGGAACCGGGCAGATTAATAGTGCCATCGACACGAGCGATGGGTTGTAACGTTAGGGATTCCATGAACTCAACTCTCTACAACAGAAATAAAAACCCCACAGGCTGGCTGTGGGGATTATGCAAAATTTCGACATTAGCCGTGACGGCGTTCGAACTCAACCATGAAGTCTGTCAGCGCTTTAACGCCTTCCAGTGGCATGGCGTTATAAATAGACGCACGCATTCCGCCGACCACACGGTGACCTTTTCAGTGCATGAAGGCCTGCAGCAAAAGACTCTTCAAGGAACAATTTGTCAAGCGCACTGTCCGCCAACTGGAACGGCACGTTCATCCGCGAACGGTTAGCTTTCGCCACGTCATTGCGGTAGAAATCGCTGTTATCAATCACCCCATATAGCAGTTCTGCTTTTTGCTGATTGATTTTATCCATTGCAACCACACCGCCGTTCGCTTTCAGCCATTTGAAGACCAGGCCAGATAAGTACCAGGGCAAATGTCGGCGGCGTGTTGAACATGGAATCGTTATCGTTGAGAATGGAATAATCCAGAATCGACGGACACGCGATATTCGCTTTGCCCAGCAAATCTTCACGAACGATGACGATTGTCAGGCCAGCCGGGCCGATATTTTTCTGCGCGCCAGCGTAAATTACACCATAACGGCTGACGTCAATCGGACGGGAAAGAATGGTTGAAGAGAAGTCGGCGGCGACCACCACATCTTTGCCGAAGTCTGGCGTTTCGTCGATAGCGATACCGTCGATGGTTTCATTCGGGCAGTAACGCATATAAGCAGCATTATCAGAGAGTTGCCATTCGCGCATTGGCTTAACCGCGCGCAGACCATCAACAGTCACTTTGGCGTCGAAGACATTAGGCGTGCAATATTTTTTCGCTTCTTTAATGGCACTTGCCGCCCAGTAACCGGCATCAACATAATCTGCGGTGGTTTTATCACCGAGAATATTCAGCGGAACAGCAGCAAACTGACCGCGACCGCCGCCATGGCAGAACAATACTTTGTAGTTGGAGGGGATGTTAAGAAGATCGCGAAAATCCTTCTCGGCTTCCTCTGCAACCTGAATGAACTCTTTGCCCCGGTGACTCACTTCCATCACCGACGTACCAAGACCGTTCCAGTCACGCAGTTCCTGTTGAGCCTGTTTAAGCACCTCTGCCGGTAGCATTGCCGGACCAGAACTAAAATTGAAGATTTGAGCCATTTCCCCTCACCACGTTGCGTTGCTATTAACCCGCGGTCAATCGATTGCGACCACAGGTAATACATTATTCCTGTGGCTATCGGTTTTATCATTCAGTGACACACATCGCAATGAGTAAAACCGTTGAGGGCAAACATGTGGCTTGCATCACACAAAAGAATCTCTCGGATTATTAGCAAAAAGCCGATGTTTTTACTGTCAGGTCACCCGTTTTGCCCGACTTGCCTTCGTCCATTCTGGATTTGCACAGCGCGGACATAATTGTTTTTCCCCGCGTTCAAATGAATGATTTCACTGCAACGAATGCAGGCATAGTCCGCCGACTCCGGCACCACTTTGTAACGCTGAGTACAGTCACTGGGTAAAATAAGTAACCCCGGTTTCACCTTGTCATCTTCAAAGAAATAGACACTGATTTGCCCGTTGGTTTCGAGAATCGCCAGACGTACCTGCCCCAGCTGTTCCACACCGCGCAATCGTAGCTCCATAAAGAACTCAAATTCCGTCATGTTGGAGTTATTGAGTTTCGACCAGGCCAGCTCGCCATCTTCAATAATGACAACCGGCTTACCTTCCAGTAGATCTTCCAGTTTTTCACTGTGCGCCATCAACCACATTACCGGGCGGTATAACAACGCCAGAGTAATAAAGACGATAAGTACCGGGACCATCGGCACATCATCATAAAACGCCACATCTCCCGCCGCTGAACCCAGCGTCAGAATGATTAACACTTCAAACAGCGACATCTGCCGCACACCGCGTCTTCCGGTCATTTTGAGGAACAAAAAACCAGTACAAAGGTATAAAGACTACGTAGTGCCACTTCGCCAAGGAAATCAAAAGGCACTTTATCAAATGCCATACGGTGGAGATCGAACGCCTTCATTTTTATGCTCTTATCGTGGTTTATCCGCTAAAAGCATAGCCAACAGTTCATCGGCATGGCGGCGGTGATAGCGCCTTTGAGATAAAACCCGTATTATTGCGCGCTTTCCGTACGACTAAAGTGATTTTCATGACGCAAACATTTATCCCCGGCAAAGATGCCGCTCTGGAAGATTCCATCGCACGCTTCCAGCAAAAACTTTCAGACCTCGGTTTTCAGATTGAAGAGGCCTCCTGGCTGAATCCCGTGCCTAATGTCTGGTCTGTACATATTCGCGACAAAGAGTGCGCACTGTGTTTTACCAACGGTAAAGGCGCAACCAAAAAAGCGGCGCTGGCTTCTGCCCTCGGTGAATATTTCGAGCGTCTCTCAACCAACTACTTTTTTGCGGACTTCTGGCTGGGCGAAACCATCGCCAACGGCCCATTCGTGCATTATCCCAACGAAAAATGGTTCCCACTGACCGAAAATGACGATGTACCAGAAGGGCTGCTCGATGACCGTCTGCGCGCATTTTACGATCCGGAGAATGAACTGACCGGTAGTATGCTGATTGACCTGCAATCCGGTAACGAAGATCGTGGTATTTGCGGTCTACCGTTTACGCGCCAGTCCGACAACCAGACCATTTATATTCCGATGAATATCATTGGTAACTTGTACGTTTCTAACGGTATGTCTGCTGGCAATACCCGTAACGAAGCACGCGTTCAGGGATTGTCCGAAGTTTTCGAACGCTACGTGAAAAACCGCATTATTGCTGAAAGCATCAGCTTGCCGGAAATCCCGGCAGACGTGCTGGCGCGTTACCCAGCGGTGGTTGAAGCGATCGAAACACTGGAAGCAGAAGGTTTCCCAATCTTTGCTTATGATGGTTCGCTTGGCGGCCAGTATCCGGTGATTTGCGTGGTTCTGTTTAATCCTGCTAACGGCACCTGCTTTGCCTCTTTCGGTGCGCATCCTGATTTTGGCGTAGCACTGGAACGTACCGTGACCGAGCTGCTGCAAGGTCGTGGCCTGAAAGATTTGGATGTGTTTACTCCGCCAACCTTCGATGATGAAGAAGTTGCTGAACATACCAACCTCGAAACGCACTTTATCGATTCCAGCGGTTTAATCTCCTGGGACCTGTTCAAGCAGGATGCCGATTATCCGTTTGTGGACTGGAACTTCTCCGGCACTACGGAAGAAGAGTTTGCTACGCTGATGGCTATCTTCAACAAAGAAGATAAAGAAGTTTATATTGCCGATTACGAGCATCTGGGCGTTTATGCTTGCCGAATTATCGTGCCTGCATGTCCGATATTTATCCGGCTGAAAGATCTGTGGCTGGCGAATAACAGTATGGGCAGCCATTTACGTGAAACGATTCTTTCGTTACCAGGCAGCGAGTGGGAAAAAGAAGATTACCTGAACCTTATCGAGCAACTGGATGAAGAAGGTTTTGATGACTTTACTCGCGTGCGTGAGCTGTTGGGTCTGGCGACCGGGTCGGATAACGGTTGGTACACCCTGCGTATCGGAGAATTAAAAGCCATGCTGGCGCTGGCTGGTGGCGATCTGGAACAGGCTCTGGTCTGGACCGAATGGACGATGGAGTTTAACTCATCAGTATTTAGTCCGGAACGCGCCAACTATTATCGCTGCCTGCAAACGTTGTTATTACTGGCGCAGGAAGAAGATCGCCAGCCGCTGCAATATCTGAATGCGTTTGTTCGCATGTACGGCGCAGATGCCGTGGAAGCCGCCAGTGCGGCAATGAGCGGCGAAGCGGCGTTTTATGGCTTGCAACCAGTAGATAGCGATCTGCACGCGTTTGCTGCACATCAGTCGTTGTTGAAGGCCTACGAAAAGCTGCAGCGCGCCAAAGCAGCATTCTGGGCAAAATAAAATCAAATAGCCTACGCAATGTAGGCTTAATGATTCGTCTGAGTTATATTACGGGGCGTTTTTTTAATGCCCCGCTTTACATATATTTGCATTAACAAAATAATTGTAATTATAAAGTTAAATATCGGTAATTTATATTTAATAAATACGATCGATATTGTTACTTTATTCGCCTGGTGCTCCCTTTTAATTAACTGTTTTAGCGGAGGATGCGGAAAAAATTCAACTCATTTGTTAATTTTAAAATTTATTTTTATTTGGATAATCAAATATTTACTCCGTATTTGCATAAAAACCATGCGAGTTACGGGCCTATAAGCCAGGCGAGATATGATCTATATCAATTTCTCATCTATAATGCTTTGTTAGTATCTCGTCGCCGACTTAATAAAGAGAGAGTTAGTGTGAAAGCTGACAACCCTTTTGATCTTTTACTTCCTGCAGCAATGGCCAAAGTGGCCGAAGAGGCAGGTGTCTATAAAGCAACGAAACATCCGCTTAAGACTTTCTATCTGGCGATTACCGCCGGTGTTTTCATCTCAATCGCATTCGTCTTCTATATCACAGCAACCACTGGCACAGGAACAATGCCCTTCGGCATGGCAAAACTGGTTGGCGGCATTTGCTTCTCTCTGGGGCTGATTCTTTGTGTTGTCTGCGGAGCCGATCTCTTTACTTCCACAGTGTTGATTGTTGTTGCTAAGGCGAGTGGGCGCATCACCTGGGGTCAGTTGGCGAAAAACTGGCTAAATGTCTATTTTGGCAACCTGGTCGGCGCACTGCTGTTTGTACTTTTAATGTGGCTTTCCGGCGAGTATATGACCGCGAATGGTCAATGGGGACTAAACGTCCTACAAACCGCCGACCACAAAGTGCACCATACTTTTTATTGAGGCCGTCTGCCTTGGTATCCTGGGCAAACCTGATGTTATGTCTGGCAGTATGGATGAGTTATTCTGGCCGCAGCCTGATGGATAAAGCGTTCATTATGGTGTTGCCGGTCGCGATGTTTGTTGCCAGCGGTTTTGAGCACAGTATCGCAAACATGTTTATGATCCCGATGGGTATTGTAATCCGCGACTTCGCATCCCCGGAATTTTGGACCGCAGTCGGTTCAGCACCGGAAAATTTTTCTCACCTGACCGTGATGAATTTCATCACTGATAACCTGATTCCGGTTACGATCGGCAACATTATCGGTGGTGGTTTGTTGGTTGGGTTGACATACTGGGTCATTTACCTGCGTGAAAACGACCACCATTAATGGTTGTCGAAGTACGCAGTAAATAAAAAATCCACTTAAGAAGGTAGGTGTTACATGTCCGAGCTTAATGAAAAGTTAGCCACAGCCTGGGAAGGTTTTACCAAAGGTGACTGGCAGAATGAAGTAAACGTCCGTGACTTCATTCAGAAAAACTACACTCCGTACGAGGGTGACGAGTCCTTCCTGGCTGGCGCTACTGAAGCGACCACCACCCTGTGGGACAAAGTAATGGAAGGCGTTAAACTGGAAAACCGCACTCACGCGCCAGTTGACTTTGACACCGCTGTTGCTTCCACCATCACCTCTCACGACGCTGGCTACATCAACAAGCAGCTTGAGAAAATCGTTGGTCTGCAGACTGAAGCTCCGCTGAAACGTGCTCTTATCCCGTTCGGTGGTATCAAAATGATCGAAGGTTCCTGCAAAGCGTACAACCGCGAACTGGATCCGATGATCAAAAAAATCTTCACTGAATACCGTAAAACTCACAACCAGGGCGTGTTCGACGTTTACACTCCGGACATCCTGCGTTGCCGTAAATCTGGTGTTCTGACCGGTCTGCCAGATGCATATGGTACCGTGGTCGTATCATCGGTGACTACCGTCGCGTTGCGCTGTACGGTATCGACTACCTGATGAAAGACAAACTGGCACAGTTCACTTCTCTGCAGGCTGATCTGGAAAACGGCGTAAACCTGGAACAGACTATCCGTCTGCGCGAAGAAATCGCTGAACAGCACCGCGCTCTGGGTCAGATGAAAGAAATGGCTGCGAAATACGGCTACGACATCTCTGGTCCGGCTACCAACGCTCAGGAAGCTATCCAGTGGACTTACTTCGGCTACCGGCTGCTGTTAAGTCTCAGAACGGTGCTGCAATGTCCTTCGGTCGTACCTCCACCTTCCTGGATGTGTACATCGAACGTGACCTGAAAGCTGGCAAGATCACCGAACAAGAAGCGCAGGAAATGGTTGACCACCTGGTCATGAAACTGCGTATGGTTCGCTTCCTGCGTACTCCGGAATACGATGAACTGTTCTCTGGCGACCCGATCTGGGCAACCGAATCTATCGGTGGTATGGGCCTCGACGGTCGTACCCTGGTTACCAAAAACAGCTTCCGTTTCCTGAACACCCTGTACACCATGGGTCCGTCTCCGGAACCGAACATGACCATTCTGTGGTCTGAAAAACTGCCGCTGAACTTCAAGAAATTCGCCGCTAAAGTGTCCATCGACACCTCTTCTCTGCAGTATGAGAACGATGACCTGATGCGTCCGGACTTCAACAACGATGACTACGCTATTGCTTGCTGCGTAAGCCCGATGATCGTTGGTAAACAAATGCAGTTCTTCGGTGCGCGTGCAAACCTGGCGAAAACCATGCTGTACGCAATCAACGGCGGCGTTGACGAAAAACTGAAAATGCAGGTTGGTCCGAAGTCTGAACCGATCAAAGGCGATCTCCTGAACTACGATGAAGTGATGGAGCGCATGGATCACTTCATGGACTGGCTGGCTAAACAGTACATCACTGCACTGAACATCATCCACTACATGCACGACAAGTACAGCTACGAAGCCTCTCTGATGGCGCTGCACGACCGTGACGTTATCCGCACCATGGCGTGTGGTATCGCTGGTCTGTCCGTTGCTGCAGACTCCCTGTCTGCAATCAAATATGCGAAAGTTAAACCGATTCGTGACGAAGACGGTCTGGCTATCGACTTCGAAATCGAAGGCGAATACCCGCAGTTTGGTAACAACGATCCGCGTGTAGATGACCTGGCTGTTGACCTGGTAGAACGTTTCATGAAGAAAATTCAGAAACTGCACACCTACCGTGACGCAATCCCGACTCAGTCTGTTCTGACCATCACTTCTAACGTTGTGTATGGTAAGAAAACTGGTAACACCCCAGACGGTCGTCGTGCTGGCGCGCCGTTCGGACCGGGTGCTAACCCGATGCACGGTCGTGACCAGAAAGGTGCTGTAGCCTCTCTGACTTCCGTTGCTAAACTGCCGTTTGCTTACGCTAAAGATGGTATCTCCTACACCTTCTCTATCGTTCCGAACGCACTGGGTAAAGACGACGAAGTTCGTAAGACCAACCTGGCTGGTCTGATGGATGGTTACTTCCACCACGAAGCATCCATCGAAGGTGGTCAGCACCTGAACGTTAACGTGATGAACCGTGAAATGCTGCTCGACGCGATGGAAAACCCGGAAAAATATCCGCAGCTGACCATCCGTGTATCTGGCTACGCAGTACGTTTCAACTCGCTGACTAAAGAACAGCAGCAGGACGTTATTACTCGTACCTTCACTCAATCTATGTAATTAGTTTTGACTGAAATCGTACAGTAAAAAAGCGTACAATAAAGGCTCCACGAAAGTGGGGCCTTTTTAGCACGAGAGCCTTTTTGTCAGCTATCTATACTTTAAGGTGACTGCCAAAACAGACTCGACGTAGCCTTCGAGCTGCGCACCAACACGGCCTCAGATGGGCCACATCTGGAGAAACACCGCAATGTCAGTTATTGGTGACATTTTTTGATATCTAATCACATGAAATAAAAGGATTTATTTCTGGTCACGTCCACACATTGACCACATCGACAAAAAAGCCCCTCGACTGAGGGGCTTCCTGTTTGTAATTACATCCACATAATTTGCTGCCCTGACGGCAACGGGTGCGGCCTTACGGCGTGGACTTCTCCCGGCTTCACGATGTATCGCTGTACCGACTCATAAGTGATGAACGTGGCGCTGCAATTCACGTTCTGGCACTGGTGATAACGCTCTTTTGTCGTGTCAGTGATATAGCGGCTTGTACGCGCATGTGCGGCATGCTGGCATAAAGGACAATGAAACATCGCGAGCACCTCTTCCGGTTTTGTTGATGGTGCCATTTTAGTTAATTTATCCTTATAAAACAAACAGATAAAATAAAAACATCAGTCATCATCTTCTGTTTCGTACTCCACATCAGAAAGCCTGACCTCAAGCTCTAAGGACGTCGTGAAGCCGCTATTATTCAGAAAATGTGTCACCTTAGTGATTGTCCAGTCCTGCTCGTCTATGACGCGCTTAAAGCCTGACACTTTAACCGGTGTTTCCGTGTAAATATCTGCCCGACCGGTAGCCAGGCTGATGGAGAACTCCGCGACGCCCCGTTGCAGTTTGTCCCACTTCGCCTGAGCGGCGCGCATAGCCTGCGCTTTCGTGGCATATACCGTGGTCAGGGCAAAAACATTGTCAGCCTCACCGGCCATGTATTCACCTTCGCGCGCTTCCGGTACTTTTGGCGCTTTCTTCTGCCTGACCGGTTTCGCTTTCGGGTGCTCCAGTGCGCGCAGGTGTTTTTCTTTCTTTTTGCGTTTCAGTTTTACCTTCTGCTTTTGCGGCTTCGGGTCTTTGGTGTGAAGCCACTTTGCCGTTACGCCGGTATAGGCTCCACGGTCAGCAATCGCAAAATGATGACGGTCGCCGTCGCTGCGGGTGATGGTAATCTGCGGTATTTTTTTACCGCTGGCCGTCACCCCCTGCCCCGCTTTGAGAAACAGCAGTTTTCCCATTTTTACCGACACCTCGCCGCCGTTGCGTTCAGCAAGACGGGTCAGGAATTTCACATCGGACTCCTGCGACTGGTCGATGTGCGGGATTTTAATTTCGGCCAGCGACGGAGCGACACTGGCTTCCAGCCTGTTACGGGTGGCTATCGCCTCAACAATCGCACCAAGCGTGGTGTCATGCCAGGAGCCTTCCCGGCGGGAATTGAGCGTCCCGCGAAAATCTGCACTCCGGGCGCGGATGGTGACCACATCCGGTGCGCCCCGGTGTTCAACCTCATCAACGGTAAATTTCCCTTTGCATACCAGGGCAAAACCTTTCCAGCCGATATACACCGTCAGGACAGCGCCACGAACCGGCAGCCCGACCTGCCCGTCGGCATCGTTCAGTTCAATATCAAGCTGGTCAGCCTCAAAGCCCCGGTTATCCGTCAGGGTCATGCTCATCAGACGGTCGCTGATATTGCCGGTAATATCCCTGCTGTCGAGCATCAGCATGTAATCCGGCGTCAGCGTACTGCCTGCATCAAATGTCAGTGCATCCAGCATTATCCCGCCCCCGTCATACCCGTGAATCTGGTCGCCATACTGCCAGCTTTACCGATGAGCGATTCCGCCTGTTTACCGATATCGCCATAAAGCGCGGCCAGTGATTCATCAACGCGGGTGAGCGACAGCGTAAAATCAATTTTTCTGGGTGTGCCGTCTGCAAAGAAAATACTCCCTGTTTCACTCACCCTGCTGATGACATACATGCCGTAAATCATGCCGGTGCCATCCAGCAACGGCCACGCCCGGCCTTCCTCTGCCATCAGCCTGAGCGTGGTCATCGTCAGCTTCCCGCCGGTCAGTTCGGGATAAAGCACGCCGGCAAGCGTCATGTTTTCCTCACCCACACCGAGAAACTGGTAGGCATCCCGTTTACCGATACGGGAATTTGACGGCCAGCGATAATCTGATTCACGCTGCATGGTCTGGTGTGGCAGCGTCTGGCGCATAAAAACAAACATACCTAACGCGAGCATCATTTTTCGTCACCTCCTTAACCGTCATGCATCATGCTGGCACGGGCGCGCGCACGTTTATCCCGCTCGTATTTTTCGAGCGCATCCTGTAACTGGCGGTCAAGCTGTGTCCCCGGCGCAGTACCACCCGTCAGGCTGATGTGATATTCGTTTTTACTCTGGTCCACATAAGAGCGGCCAGCCGGTGCCGTGACCGGCTGATAAGCCTGATAGCCTGCATAAGAGCTGGTCGCCGGAATATAACCACCGCTGCCATACGTGGCGGCTTGAGTTCTGGCGGCGGTCTGGTCAAGTGTGTCTGACTCTTTGTTGATAACACCGAGTTTTTCCAGTACCCAGTCAATACCGCTGCGCAGTTTGTTGAACGCATTAAGCGGCAGCATCAGCGCGTCAGCCAGTGCCTGCCCGAACATGACCCCCGTGTCACGGCAACTGTTCAGGGTGTCCTGAGTGGCTTTGACCGGAGCAATCAGGTTTTTAAACCACTGCCACGCGGCCTGTAACTTTTCACCCAGCCAGTCAAACACCGGCTTAAGTGGCGTGAACAGTTCCCCCACCGGCGCAAATGCCACTTTCAGCCCTTCAACCACACCGCCAAAGAATGCGCTGACAGGCTCCCAGTATTTACGGATAAGCAACGCCCCGGTGACAATTGCGGCCACCACGGCCACAACCGGCCAGCTAATAGCCCCGATGGCGGTCATAACAGCACTGCCAACCGTCGTGAAGACTGCCCCCATTGCGCCTGCTGCCGCGATGATGGCATTGATGCCGGTGATAACCGGCCAGGCTACGAGGCCAATGGCACCGATGATGCCAGTCAGCGCCAGCGCGCCACCGGCAATGATGCCGATGGTTGACGCCAGTGATTTGTTTTTCTGGATCCAGCCGTCGAGTTTTAACACATACTTTGTGGCCGTCTGCGTGAGCTTACGCAGCGCGCCTTCCTGCTGGTCAAACAGGTCAGTCCCCACTGCCTCATAAGCGGACTGAAACTCTTTAAAGTCACCGCCTAGGTTGTCCTGCATGATATTTACCAGCTCGGCGGTCTTCCCGTCTGAGGCTTTAAACGCAGCGGTCAGTTTGTCCAGCTTTCCGGTTGAGGCGGCAGTCATCAGCACGGCGGCGGCTGAGCTGGCCTCCTCCCCGAAAATAGTTTTCATGTATTCAGCCTGCTGGGCAGTACCGAGCCGGTTTTTCTCAAAACTGGCCTGCATTTCTTTCAGAATGGTAAATATTGGCCGGGTGTTTCCCTTGCTGTCTGAGGTTTTCACGCCAAGCTCTTTGAGTGCATCCCATGCTTTTCCCGTCGGTGCCTGCAGGCGGCTTAACACGGCACGGCTTCCCGTCCCCGCCATTGAGCCTGTGATTTTTGCATCATGCAGCGCCCCGACCATTGCGGCGGTTTCTTCAATGCTGACACCGGCATTTTTTGCCACAGGTGCGGCATAGGTCAGCGCATCGCTCATGCCGTCAAAATCGGCGGCGGTTTTGTTCATCGTCATGGAGAGAACATCCCCGATATGAGCGACCTTATCGTTTGAAAGCTGAAAGGCGGATTTCATCCCCATCAGCAGGGCGGCGTTTTCTTCCATCGTGCGGCGGTTCGCCAGCGCCATATTCAGCGTGACCGGCGTTGCCGCCTGAATGGCATCAACATCCCCACCCGCTTTCGCGATGATTATCTGTGCACCGGCCGCATCATCTGCCGAGGCTGCGGTATTGTCGCCGAGCTGGCGCGCCTGCCTGCGGAGTGCGGTCATTTCGGCGGAGTCTTTTGCCACACCCAGCACGGCCTGCAATTCTGAGTTTTTCTGCGCAAACTCATAACCGGGCATCAGCAGCTTAACTCCGGCCATCGTTCCCGCCGCCGCAATCCCCACACCGGCAGCGCCCACCGAGGCCATATTTCCGGCCAGTTCCTTGCCTGCCTGATAACGCTGTTTGACTGCGTTAAGTTTTGCCTGTTGCGCACTGACACGCGCCAGCGCGTCGCGCTGACGGTTAAGCTGTGCGGTGGTTTCACTGATACGGTTTTTCAGTCCCTGCTCATCATGTGCAAGATTGCGGGTATTAATTCCCACAGCGGCCAGTTCCCGTTGCTGGCGTTTAACGGAATCCGTCAGGCGGTTATATTTCGCCTGTAAGTCCTCCGCCGCACGCTTTGCGGATTCCAGCACTTTCGCCTGAGCACGGGTCGGACGTTCGGTGTTTTTAAACTGTGTGGCAAGGGCTTCGGCTTCCTGCCGAGCCTTTTCAAGTGCATGACCAGTCACGGCGAGCTGTGCACTGGTCTTGCGAAATCCCTCAATACGGGATGCCTGACCGTTCAGCTCGCGCAGTGATTTTTGTGTTTCCCGGATATCCCCCGACAGCGATTTGCTCGCTGTGCGGATGGATTTAAACGGGCGGGATGCCTGGTCAACAGCCCTGAGCAATACCTGTAATTTTACATTGTTACTCATTCGTGTTTCCGCTTCGCCGGAGCGCCTTTTCGCGCCATGTGATGAGTTCGGTCAAGCTCATGGGATACAGTTCTGATGGCGGCCAGTGAAATATCACTGCCACATCCGCCATCAGGTCATCGACCGAGAGATTTTTTGGAAACGTCACTGCACCGAGTTCGGCGACAAAAAAACCGACCACCTTACCGGCCAGCGCCACAAGGTCAGGCAGTTCCAGCGCGGCGACTTCCTGCTCGGTCAGCATCGGTGCCGTCATGCGCGGCAGCACCTTAATCAGTGCATCGACTTCGGAGTTCGCGACCGCTGCCAGACTGACACCGCGCAGCGTCCCGGCATTGGGTTTCATCAGCGTGACCTGTTCGATAACCTGCTCACCACGTTTGACCGGATTGTCCAGGGTAATGACATTTTCTTTGTTCATGGTTTTCTCACTTCTGAATCAGGGTTAACCGGTCAGCCTGGCTGACCGGATGAAATCACAGGCCGATATTGCGGCGGTGTTGCTCCAGCCGGTCGACGCCGTTCACCTTCTCAATCATGTTGATGGTGTCGATTTCGACCAGCTCCTTACCGTCCATCGTCAGCTTGAAATAAGTACAAATCACCGGGAGTTTCGATTCGGTATCCTCTCCCTGTTTACCCTCTCCTGTGTCGACTTCTTTCTGACGCCCACGCATGACCACTTCGACGGCCACCGTTTCGCCGGTATCGTCGCGCTGGTAAGAACCAGCAAAACGAATCGGTACGGCATCAGCACTGGTTGCAGCGTAAAGCTTCCCAGATAACCGAATCCGGGAAGCCCAAGCGACCACTCCATTGACAGCGCATCGTCATCAAGGCCGAGGTCTACCGGTGCGCTGCCGTTCATCCCCGCACCGCGATAGTTTTCGAGCTTACGGGTCAGTTTTGGCAGCGTGACGGACTTTGCAACGCCCTGATAGCTGTAGCCGTTCAGAAAGACATTCATGTATTTGAGTTTGCGCGGCATTGCCATCGGTCAGGCTCCTTAATTGCTGTTAACCGAGGTGACCAGATTTGCCAGGTATTTATCAGTAATACGCTGGCGCAGGGTCAGGTTTTCGAGAGGAGGCACCGGGGTATAGTCGTAGTCGATATACAGTTTTCCGGCCTTGAGGGTTTCCGCATCGTTGGATTCTTCGCTGAACCAGCAGGTCGCATCCACGATATAGCCGTTTGTTTTCAGCTCACGGAATTTGGCATTGATGCCGTCAACGATGTCGCGAATCAGCGTTGCGGTGATGGGCTTGTCCACCGCCCACATGTGCGCCTCAGCCATCGTGTCGGCCAGCACCTGCGCGGTGCGGGTGTAGTTTTCAAAGAGGAACAGCGGGTCATCAGAGCAGGTACGGTTACCCCAGAATCGGAAACCGTCGCGGCGAATCAGCGTAGTGACGCCTGACTCGTTAAGCAGGTCAGCATCGGTGCCGGACTCCTGCAAATCCCAGAATACAGATGCGCTGATGCCGGTAACACCGTTTACCCCGACGTTGGACAGCGTTTTATGCCAGCCCTGCTCCTGGTCGATTTTAGCGCGCAGACCCAGCGCACGGGCGGTGGCATACGCGGTGGCGGTGGTACTGGTGACCGTATCCCATGCGAGGAAATCCGGCCAGATAACCATCAGTTCACGCTGGCTGAAATTCTGGCGGTAGGCTTTCACCTCGGAAATGGTCTTACAGCCCCATGCGCTGATATATCCGAAAGCGCGCAGCTTCTGACAGACTGATGCCAGTGCAACAGCCACCTCTTTGGTATCCAGCCCCGGTACACCAAGAATACGCGGTTTAACACCGGTTACCGACTCCGCCGCCAGCAGGGCTTTCAGTCCGGTGTACTGGCCGTTTTCGTCGGTGGTGCCGATGATATTGGAAACGGTCTGCGCAAGTTTCGTTTCCTCGTCTTCGCCGGTGCCGTCTTCCACACGCACGACAACGGTGACCGGTTTTGACTGGTCAGCGATGGCCTGCAACGATGCCGCCAGCGTGCCTTTTTTTACCGGCCTTTGCAATTGCGCTCTGCACATTGGTAATCAGCACAGGTTTATTGAGGGGGAAGGTTTCCGCATCCGCATCGCTGGCCGTGCAGACCATGCCGACAATGGCAGTGGATACGGTGGAAATGACGCGGGTGCCGTCGTTAATCTCCAACACCTGCACGCCGTGATGATAGTCACTCATCCGTTTAACTCCGTGGTTAATGGGTGAGTGGTATTTTCATGTGTGCCGGAGATGTCAGGCTATTTGTCCCGGTTGGCTGATGGGTGGCACAATTTATTCTTTGTCGCTGATGAGGCGAATTTTTTATAGAGCGTGGACAGGTCAATATCAAAAATCAGCGCCACACGTTGACGTGATTCCCTCGCAGCCAGCAATCGTCCTGCCTGTTCCCACACAGTCGATTATCTGGAGCACTGGAACTTGTCGAAATTTCCAGTGCTCCAGATATTGAATGGCCTACGCCTCCGGCAGTTCAGGCCAGATAACATCAGGCGCGGTGCTGGTATCTGTTGCCGTCACCGCGTCAATGTAATCCAGCACAGCGTTAAGCCGGGTTGTTTCTGCCTGCGTCAGTTTCCGCCCGGCCTGTAATTTCAGCTGAATCAGACTAATGGAAGCCATTGCTGCATCAATCAGTGACTGGCGCTGTGCTTCTGCTGCATCTACTGCGGCGCTATGCTGTGCCTCGGTATCCGTCACCCATTTCTCACCATCCCATTTATCGTATGGCGTTGACGGGGCGATAGTGGTTGCATTTTCAGGGTAATCACCCGGAGTTTTGATTTCTTTTGATTCACCTGTTTCGGTGCTATAGACAATTTCACCACGATGGTCTGACACATATTCCCATGATTTTAAATCCATAGAACGGCAGATAGCATAACCCGCCTTATATGTGCCAGGAGCATCTAAACAGGAATATGCCGGGATACCGACACCAACGGCAAGATATTCATTTGAAGTGGAAATATATTCCCGTGTTTCACCATCATAGTTATAGACGGTAATATTCCCCGCCTTCGTGGCAATAAGTTCGCTATTTAATACGGCTTTATCCATTATGCAGCTCTCACGATATAGTTAAATGCAATATTTCGTGGACGGGTTTCGCTCCCACCTGTGTTACCAATACTCCCTCGTGTATGTAGCGTTGGTGATGGAATCAGAGTTCCTCCGGCATCGGCAGCATCAAGCCCCCGGCCTTGCGTATATGCTCTTCTGAAGATTGTCGCCAGTTCCCATTCCTCTTTTGAATCATACCCATCGTTGGCAACAACAATATGGCGGTGTTTTTCCAGCATCCCAGTCTGAATGCTCAATAAAGCACGTCCTGCATCAATACCACGCCTGTCATCCCATCCACGAATAAACTCACCACGGAGATCAGGTAGTTTCCCCTGATGGATATGCTGTAGCAAGATGGGGATATTTCACCTTATCAAAGGCAGCGCCGTTGCATTTCAGCCAGCCCGTTGGCGGGGTTGCGGAGGGCCACGGAACAGGTACACCAACAGGCAATGCAGAGCCTTCTCCCAAACCAAGATAATCAAGAACTCCCTGTGTGCTGGGCTTACTAAGAATTGCACGACCAACACTTGTCAGTGCAGTTAACGCGGCACGATCTACCCCTGTAAAATAAGGGAGTTTATCTGCCGCTGTAGCAAGCCCTGCCAGAGCAGTGAGTATGGCGTTTGCCGGTTGTCTTCCATTAGCCTGGTCGTATGCAGCCTTTACCGCTTTTGGCGTTGCAGCCAGTGTTTCAGATGTGCTGTTGGTTGCACTACTGAGCTGAACAAGCCCTTTTTGCGTCGTGGTGGCGTTCTGGGCGGTATATTTCCCTTTAGCCAGGTCATACGCCGCCTTGACCGCTTTTGGCGTTGCAGCCAGTGTTTCAGACGTGCTGTTTGTGGCGCTACTGAGTTGAACAAGGCCTTTTCGTGCCGTAGTCGCATCCTGAGCGGTATATTTCCCGTTAGCCAGGTCATATGCAGCCTTTACCGCTTTCGGTGTTGCGGCCAGTGTTTCAGATGTACTGTTAGTTGCACTGCTTAACTGAGTAAAACCTTTTGCGGTCAGCGAGGCGTCCGGGTGGCGTCGTGACTGTTCGTGCTCAGAAATTTTGTCATCCACATATTTACGTGTTGCCAGTACCACAGCCGGGTCGATTTTCAGCGTGATGGCTTCGGTGTTCGTGACAACCAGAATCATGCGGATAGTCTGGGTACGACCACTGCCTTCCTGCAACTGCGGTTTGTACGTTTCCGGGCAGTTCGCCACCGCAATGAGTACGCCTTCATCATCATAAAGTCCAATCTCACGGATCCAGAATCCTCCCTCGTTTTCAGGGATGATTTGCTCCGCAATAATCTGGCTCTGATTGTTCGGGTCAACACTCAGAAGATTCAGCGGTGCAATGCGTTTCTGGTTAATCAGTTTTGTCTGTGCCGGGTCTGGTGTCGGCAAGACACCATTCGCATCACCAACGGCCATTTGCGTCAGATTCAGCTTACTGCCGAGCATCGTCGCGTTAGCCAGCCGTGCTGCGCCCTGATTAGTCAGAATGGCGTAGTATTTCACTGTCATGCGTTTACTCTCAGGTTATCAATTAAATGAATGGCCGAGGCCTGGAAATAATCCCCTCCGACAATAATGGCCTCCGGGGTGTAGGGATAAACCGTCAGGGCGTCACCGTGATAGCATCCCGCACCGGCAAAAATGTTGCCGGTTGTACTTAAACTGATAGCCAGTCCCGTCAGATGGCGGCTTGCCGGTTTTGCATCAGCAACGAGGCGCTCCAGCTCCTGATACATTTCCTCGGTAATACCCTGCTCAAGCACGCCAACAACGATGCGGAACGTCCCCGGCTCCTCGTTGAGCTGCCACCACTCCCTCACCTCAATCAGATAGCCGAGCGGCTCCACCACACGCCGGATTGCGCCTATAGTGCCCTTATGGCAGTGAATGAAATACGCATCGCGGATAAGAGCGCGTTTTGTTGCTTCCGGCCACTTATCATCCCAGCGGTCAACAGAAAACGCCCACGCCAGCCACGGCAGCAGATTTGCCGGACAGGTATCCGGGTTCCACAGCTCACGAATACTGACCGGCGTTTTTTCAATTTCCGCACAGGCTTTTGCGGCGGCAACTTCAAGCGGTGATGAGCCGGTCGGCAGCAGGCGCGAATCACTCATCCGAGCCTCCGGTCACGACGCGGTATTCGGTACAGAAAGACGCCTGCGTGCTGTTAAGCACGATATCGGCCAGCGGTGCAGCCAGTTCGACACGCTGCACGCCTTCCACATGCAAAGCGGCATAAATGGCAGACAGACGGATGTCGCGCCCCAGCCGGTGCTGTGCCGTGATGTACGCTTCCAGTTTTTTCACGGCAGCAGCGCGGATGGGTTCGCTTTCGGGACCAAGGGTAAAGGTAAAGCGTGGCGTTTATCTGGTATTCAACGATGGCAGCAGACTGCACGGTCACGCGGTCGGCCACCGGCCTGACGTCCTCGCCATTAAGGGCGTTACGCACCACGGCCAGCAGGTCTTCGGATGCGACGCCGTTATTTTCACGTGACAGCACGGAGATAGTGACGCAGGCCGGAGACGGACTGGTGACAGAGATATCCGCGACACGCCCGTCAGCACTGCGACCATGATACTGATAGGCTCCCACCGACCCGGCGACGCTTAAGCCCTCAAACGCCTGCTGAATACGCAGACGATAATCGGTGTCAGACTCCATCACTGCCGGTGTCGGCGGGATAGTCGAATCATCTGCCGGGGTGATAATCAGGCGCGTGGTGTTGTAATTGGCACCAATCACATCAAGGTCATTACCGGCGGCACAGGCCAGCATTACCGCCCGTGCGGCCTCATTCACACGCTGACGCCAGATAAGCTCACGATAAGCATTTTCCTCCAGCAGTTTGACGAGAGGCTCGGATTCCAGCGTCAGGGTACGGGCAACCGCCTCCTGCTGGTCTTCCGGGTAAAGGGAAATCAGTGTCGCCTTGCGTTCGGCAAGAATGGTTTCAAAGTCCAGCTCCTCGACCACATCCGGTGCGGGTAGCTGGTTCAGGTCGATAATCGGCATGGTTTCAACTCACAGGGATGGTTAACGAAAGTGGCTGGCCGGTGTCGTTGTGCTGACCGGTTAACGTGACTGTCATTCGCCCGTCAAAACTGCGCGCCGTGGTGACGGATGACAGGGTGACGCGGGGTTCCCATTTCAGCACGGCCATGTAACAAGCGACCTTAATCTGCAACTCAAGCGCCGGGGTCTGCGGCTGGTCAATCATTGACGCCAGCAACGAGCCGTAATCACGACGCATCACCCGTGAGCCGACCGGCGTGCGCAGGATATCGCCGATACTCTGGCTGATATGCTCAAGGTCAGTGACAGTCAGGCCATCACTGCGATTCATTCCGAGATAACGCGCTGTCATAGAGGACTCCCGGTTGTGCCGCCGCTGTCGCCGGGGTGTTTATGGGTATGCAGTACCTTACCGTTTGATGAGAGTTCACCGCCGGTGTGTTCAATGTTGCCGCGCATCGTCCCGCCCTTCTGCACTTCCAGCGTGCCGGTAATCAGCCTGTTGGTGCAGACCACCTCCGGTGTGTCCAGGGTGATGCGGGTTGACGCTTTCACCATGACCACCGGCACCGTGGCAGTAACAGAATCAGAAGCCGTCACGCTGGCCGTTTTAATTCCGCTTACCGTGAGTGCACTGGTTTCGGGTTCATACTCAATCACCGCCCCGTCAGGGAAACGGATATGCAGGGCATCCGCCGACGCAGACGGCGCAGGGTTATCGCCGGAATAAATCCCCGGCAGAACGAACGCCGTGTCGAGTTCACCGCCCACGGCCAGAATCAGCACCTGTTCCCCCACGGAAGGTGCCCACCATGTACGCGAACGTCCGGCACGATGGGTCAGCCACTGAAGCCAGTCGGTGCACATGCCGCCGGTCTGCACACGGCAGCGACCGGCGTTAAGGTCGGTTTCGACGATAATGCCGGTGCGGATCATGTTGCGCAGTGCGCGCGCGAGTTCCTGAATATTTGCGAGAGTGTTCATAACGGGAAGGATGCCGCCGGGTCATACCGGCGGCAATGTGACGATGAGGTGTCGGGAATGGCACAACTAACGGTCGAGGTGAGCCAGAATAATCTCTTCAATCATCTGCACATCCTCACCGGTGAAGCCGAGCAGAGGGCGCGCCGGATAATCAATTTTCTTACCGTCTTTCCGGTTTTCTTCCGACAGACCAAACTGATGCACACTGGCGATTTTCGGTGACTTTCCGCCGTAAAATTCCATTGATGCCTGCTCCGGGCTGGCGCGGATATGCAAAAAACGACTGGTGATAAGTTTCGCAAACATTTTTCGCTTAACGCGACCGGTCTTTTTTCTGGCGCTCTGCTGCTGGCGTGGCGCGTAGGGTGTGCCGTCCGGGGCTTTCTGTGCCATCACCCGACGCTGCTGACTCTGACGCAGACGTTTCGCCAGTTCGGCGCTCAGTCGTCGACGCCCTGACGGTGACAGCGATTCAATCAGTCCGGTCAGCCGGTCTTCAAAACGCTTAAACTCATTCATCCCACTTGCTCACCAGTTCGCCATTGATATAAAGCTCCATCGGGCGGGTGACCGGCTCCGGCGGCGGGGGTTCCGGGATATTCTTCACATGCAGTGCGCCGTCCACCTCACTGACCAGCGTGCGCTCGGTCAGCATCAGGCTGATGCTGATATCAAAGCTGCTGTCATTGTTGATGTCTGCATAAAACGTGAAGCCCTTTTTCTGGCCTTCGTCGGTGGTCATGATGTCGGGCTGATTTTCCCGCAGCCACGCCAGCACCGGCACGATGAGCAGGTCAAAATCACCGGTAAAGTCGGTCACAATGACATTGAGCGTGTAACGCTTTTCGAATGACAGCGACGTCGCCAGTGTGGAGGCAATACTCCCGTTATCCACGAATATCCGCAGCATCTCGGGACTGGTTTTCAGCACCGTGACGGCATCAGTCAGCGCCCTGCGCAGGCTGTCGGGTTTGAGCATCGTTTTCGTCCTGACAGTGTTTAATCATTTTTACCTGGCTGGCACAGCGTGCCAGCGCGTTCTCAAGCTGCCGGATATCGGCACTTAAATCGCCGTTCGTCTCCCGGGTCACTGCCCGGCATCGGGCAAAGGCTCACTTTCGGGCAGGCGTTGTGGACAATCACTGGCGTCGGTGCAGGCCGGGCGCTGGTGCAACCGGCGCACAGCATCAGGCAGGCCAGCGCCGTACCAGCGGCGAAAATCTTCGTTTTCATTGAGTAACCTCGTGATGGTTTTCTCGCGCTGTGCTTCACGCTTCGCGGCGTTTTCCAGTTCCTGACGCAGTGCCACCTGCGCCAGCTCGTTTTTGTCTGCCCTGGTGAGTGCAACATGAAGCTGGTTTTTCAGCATGGTGATGGTCGTCTGCTGTTCACTGGCGACGTTGTTCACCCTGTCCAGCGAGGCGCGCAGGCTGGCGTTTTCATGCTTCGCCAGAAACAGCCCCGCCACCGCCAGCGATAACAACACAACCAGCACAATCATCAGCTTTGACATAGTTCCCGCCCCTCAAGACGCTGACGGCAGGCAGTCTGCATCAGCCGGAAAAACAGCGATGCCACGAGATAAATCAGCGCGGTAAAAATCCACCCGGCAGCGACCAGCGAGATAAACGTCGCCACCATCACCACCAGACCCGCCGCCCGTCTGCACCACGTCACCGGCTGCAAAAACAGCGCCGTGACAATCTGCACATCCAGAGATTCTGGCGGCAGCTCGCGCCCGTAGCGTTCCAGCACATACTCAGTGGCATACACGCCGACACCACCGGCAACCACACAGATAACCGTCGCCAGAATCGCCCAGGCGGCGACAAAATTGACGGCCACGCTCTGCGGGTAAATCAGGGACAGTGCCAGTATCAGCGCCAGCGACACGTTCAGCATCCGTGAAAGGGATAATTTTTTCATGGTGTTTACTCCGTTTAAGCCGGTACGCCGCCAGCGGTACGCCAGACGGTGACCAGTTTTTCCAGTGAATGCTCACGCTGACCGTAACCGGCCCCCGGCAGGGGACGCCCAGATATTGCGACAGCGTGAAATGGCGCGCTCAATGCGTCCCGCCCGGATGTCATCCAGTGCACCGCGTTCGCGGATCAACTGAATGGCGAGTCTGTCCTGCGACAACGGACTGAAATCCGGCAGGGCAAGCTGTTTGCGGTAGTGCGGCCAGAACAGGTAAAGCTGCTGATAGCGACCGGAGGCCGTGGATTTTTCACCGCGACGGTTAAACACCTTCGCCGGTCGGCCATGTGCGAACGGGTGGTCACTGTAGTCGGTGAAGATTTCCGGCTTCCCGTCCAGTCCGGTGACTATCACGTCATAGCCCCGGTTTTTCGTCAGCGGGTGATTCGCCGTCCCTTCGGACACGGCCAGCATGTCGAGAAAGGCAGCGATATTCTGATGCGTGTTAATTACCGGCATTACGGTTTCCCCCTGCCCTTAAAGCGGCGCTGAATGGCAATCTCAATCACCTGATAACCGGCGATACCCAGCATGGAGCCGATGCCGCACACCGCAGGCAGTGACAGGTCAGGAAACTGCACCAGAACAACACCGGCAACCATCGAGACAAAACCACCGAGCAACATGCGCCCGATAAACAGACGCGGGGTGATGGGTTCACCACCGGCAAGCACCTTGCCGACAACAATCAGCACCCCAATCATGAAAAGCGACAGGACGCTTTTTCTTCTGCTGTCATGCGTTACTCCCACAGATTGACAGTTTCAGCCACGGGCGCGGTCTGAACGTCGGGCAGTTCGACGGCGGTGCCGTGCGGCAGCACCGCACCCAGTTCAGCCAGTCCCGGATTTGCGGCGAGCACGGCCTCAACCACGCCCTCAGTGCGCCCGTAATACCGGACACAAATGGCGTCGAGCGTGTCGCCCTGTAGCGCAAAGGTCTTCATCAGATTTGACTCACGATGCAGCGCGGCTTGTCCTGGATACGCGCCACCGCCCAGCGCATATCCCGCCACAGTTCATCAATGGTGCTGTCAATGCTGTCAGCCTTCTTGTCGCCTTTCGCACTGGCATCCACGCCGCGATAACGCTCATAAAGCGACGCGGTCGCCATCGCACACACGGCGCGCTCGTAGTAAAAAACTTTGATACTTTCACCGTCGATGTCGTCCGCCGGAACGTCCGCCAGACGCGTAAAACCGGCGGCAATTTTCTGTTCGCGGTACTCGTACAGCTCCGCATTTGTTTCAGCCATGCCTGACTTGATGGCCTCACGCAGACGGGCGGGGGCGACGGTCTGCTCAAGGCGCATACGTTCCCGGACGCGCTTCGGGTCGATATCGGGAAAAAAGAACGTGTTTTTAATCACCGGCTCGTCGCCTGCCGGTTGCGGGATGACCACCGTACCCTCACCGGACACGGGGGCCTCCTTTCGCGGAATAATCAGCGTCATCATGACTACCTCTGAAAAGTCGGGCGGTGGACGCCGGTGCAGTGTCAGGTGATTCACCCTCACTGACCGGCGTGCCGCCCTGGCGCGGGGCGCATTCGGTTGTTAACTGGCTTTCTTTTTCGGGCGTCCACGTTTTGCCGGTGTCACGCTCCGGGTCTTACGCGGGGCGCGGGTGGCCGCTTTGGGCTGCGGCTCCGGCTTCGGTTTCAGCTCCCGCTCCAGTCGTTCAATCTCTTTTTTGACGCCTGCCTGACAGTCGAGCTGTGTCGCACGTTGCAGGTGAGCCAGCGCACCGGCGGCATCACCAGCGTCACGCAGAAACAGACCGGTGATTTTGTGCAGCTTTGCGCGCACTTCATCAGGCATGTCTGCCGTGGCGGTCAGTGCAAGGGTCTCCGTCAGCAGGCGGGTATCCACAGACTCACCGGCAGCGTGGGCGCGCATGGCCGCGAGCGCCACCTCCTCGGTGAACATGTACGGCGGGGTGCGGCGGTGTTTACCCGGCATGGTCAGACCGTACTTCAGGGCATAACGGGCAATCTCCAGCGCACCGGCAATATCGCCGGTATCCAGACGCCACAGCATGACCGTCATCAGAATGTCATCCTGTGCACCTTTGCCCTGCTCCAGCACGCCGTTCACCCACGGCAACCAGAACGGCAGCAGTTCGCGTTTTTTCGCGGCCTTCAGCTCTTTTGAATAAATCGCTTTCAGTGTGCGCTGGTCTGCGGCCAGCTTGACCAGCATCTGCTCATAGACAGTTGCATGTCGCAGCGGGGCGGCGTCCCGCTGCGCGGTCATCGCTGCCGAGACCCGCATCATGTGGCGCTGTGCGGGACTCGTCATCGGTTACGCTCCCGGCTCTGCGGTCACTTTAGTCGGTGTGGAGAAGTCACCGACCTTAATTTTTTCCACCAGACAACCGGCGGCGTAGTCTTCCACCACGTAATCAATGTTCATTGACTCGTAGTTCTCCACGCGGTCGAGTTTCGGGTTTTCCACAATCACGCGGCGATGGCTGTCATCCATGTAGTAGATGGACAGGTTTTCCAGCTTCGTGATGAGCATCGCATCCGCCGGGAAGTACGGGACGCGTACCGCCGGCAGGTTACCGATGCGTTTCTGGCTGATGATGACGTCAGCGGCCAGCATCTCGCTGTTGTCCTGCTCCTTGTTGACGATGGGGAAATACTTGTCCGCCAGTAGCTGACGCCCCACAATCACCACAAGGTCAGGGTCTTCCTGATACCACGGCTCAATCAGGTTGTTGGTCGCATCCATCACCAGTGCATCGAGGCTGGCATAATCACCGCCCTTACCCACGCGGATAACCTCAGAGGTCGTGTGACCTTCCTCGTCAGTAACCTTGCTCATCACGCGCGCCGGGGCTTCATTGCGGTATTTCTGCAGCCAGCCGACCGCCACATCCTGCAGCATCTGGTTACTGCTGCGGTCAGAGGTTTCGGCACGCCTCACGCCGTTAAAACCGGCCATGATTAAATCAAGGGACTGGCGTTTGATAATGGCGTTACGGACACGGAGCTGGAAATCCTGATAACGCGCCCACAGGTCAAGCGTTTTGTAGCGGATATAAAAATCGAAGTTAATCTGGTCGCATTCGTACTTGTTTGACGCCAGCTTCGAGAAGTCCTTCGGCTGACGCTCGGTGCCACCGGCGGTGTCTGTGGTGCTGGCGATGGAGCCGGTGACACCAATACCAATTTTTTCCCCTTTCATTTCGCTGACCGGCACAATGTTGATGCGGGTCAGAAAGTCAGAGGACTCCTGCATGGTGTTCATCAGGGTCTGGGTGACCGACGGTTCAACGGTGAATTTTTTCGACACATCACCGGCGTCGATGCCGTTCAGTTCGGCAACACGGGACAGGTAGGCATTAAATTTAAAGCGGGTTTCCTGGCGCATATTTTTTCCTGAAATTAAGGGTTAATCGTGAAGGTTTGCCCGGACTGGCTGACGCCGGTCAGCAGTTCGTCATCAGGGCGTCACCACCACCGCCGGTGGCTTTGCTGCGGCGCTGCTGGGTCAGACTTTCGGTGCTGTCGAGACTGTTTTTCAGGCGGGTGAATGCCTGGCTGGTTTCATCCGCCCTGTCAGTCACATCCTGCTTAAGTGCAGAAAAGGCGGTTTCCATCTCTGCGAGGCGCTGCTCAGTGGCGCTCAGTTTTTCCTGCACATGTTCAGCGACAGCGGTCACCGCTTCATGCACATCATTCAGACGGGCGTCATCGCTGGCCTGTTTGCGGCCAAAAATGGATTTCACCTTTTCGGTCAGGGCGGTGAACACGGTTTCAGGCAGGTCTTCAAATTCCAGCTCAACAGGCGTTGCCACTGAAATCAGATTTTCAGGGCTTAATTTGAAGCGGTTCAGGGGGTTGTGTTTTGCCATGCGGCAGAATTCCAGGTATTCCGTGCCGAGGCTTGCCGGGTCATCGGTGACGGCCAGCCCCACCAGATAACATTTGCCGGTGTTGGCAAAGTTCGGCTGAATTTCCATTGAGGTGTAGACCTTCTGCGCGGCCTTGTTCATCGCGATAAGGTCATCGGTCGGGGTGATTTTCGCAAACAGCGCCCATTTGCCTTTCAGCGCCGAATCATCGTCAATCTTTTCGGCCTTCAGTTCGGTCACATCGCCATAACGCTTAAAAATACCGTCAGGCAGGATGCCGCGCAGATGTTCCAGGTTAATGCGGCAACCATAGACACGCGGGTCAAAGGTTTCGGCCATTTCCTGAATATCCTGCGCACTGATGACACGCCCGTCACAGGTGTCACCCTCAACGCCGATACGAAAGAATTTTGAGACTTTTTTTGCCATTGTCAGGAGTCCTGAATAGTGATTAGAGGAGTCACATGTCGGCATCAGTTTCCCGACGATGCGCATCCTCCGCCATCAGTCCCGGATGGCTTATCACTGACACAACAGCACCTTAGCGAATCGCGGGGCGCGACTCAGTAGCCTTGCCGTGTATTCATCACGGCGAGGTATTCATGACCATCACCACAGACACCACTCTTTTACACGACCCGCGTCGTCAGGCGGCGCTGCTGTACTGGCAGGGGTTTTCCGTGCCGCAGATTGCCGCCATGTTGCAGATGAAACGCCCGACGGTGCAGAGCTGGAAACAGCGCGACGGCTGGGACAGCGTTGCCCCCATCAGCCGTGTCGAAATGAGTCTGGAAGCGCGGCTGACCCAGCTCATCATCAAACCGCAGAAAACCGGCGGTGACTTCAAGGAAATTGACCTGCTCGGACGCCAGATTGAACGACTGGCACGGGTCAACCGTTACAGTCAGACCGGCAACGAGGCAGACCTTAATCCGAACGTCGCTAACCGCAACAAAGGCGGGCGTCGCAAACCGAAAAAGAATTTTTTCAGTGACGAGGCCATCGAAAAGCTGGAGCAGATTTTCTTTGAGCAGTCTTTCGAATATCAGTTGCACTGGTATCGCGCCGGGCTTGAGCACCGCATCCGCGATATCCTGAAATCCCGCCAGATTGGCGCGACGTTTTATTTTTCCCGCGAGGCGCTGCTGCGCGCCCTGAAAACCGGTCATAACCAGATTTTTCTGTCGGCCAGTAAAACGCAGGCGTATGTGTTCCGCGAATACATCATCGCCTTTGCCCGGCTGGTTGACGTTGACCTGACCGGTGACCCGATTGTCCTGGGCAATAACGGCGCAAAACTGATTTTTCTCGGCACCAACTCCAACACCGCGCAGAGCCATAACGGCGACCTGTACGTCGATGAGATTTTCTGGATCCCGAATTTTCAGGTACTGCGTAAGGTGGCATCAGGTATGGCCTCACAGAGTCACCTGCGCTCGACCTATTTCTCCACCCCGTCCACGCTGGCGCACGACGCCTACCCGTTCTGGTCAGGTGAACTGTTCAACCGGGGACGCGCCAGCGCCGCCGAACGCGTGGAAATCGACGTCAGTCATAACGCCCTTGCCGGTGGGCTTCTCTGTGCGGACGGCCAGTGGCGGCAGATTGTCACCATTGAGGACGCCCTGAAAGGTGGCTGCACGCTGTTCGACATTGAGCAGCTCAAACGTGAAAACAGCGCCGACGATTTTAAAAACCTGTTCATGTGTGAATTTGTTGACGACAAGGCGTCGGTGTTCCCGTTCGAGGAGCTGCAACGCTGCATGGTCGACACTCTGGAAGAATGGGAAGACTATGCGCCGTTTGCCGCGAATCCGTTCGGCTCCCGCCCGGTATGGATTGGTTACGACCCGTCACACCGTGGCGACAGCGCCGGATGCGTGGTGCTGGCACCGCCGGTGGTGGCCGGTGGCAAATTCAGAATACTTGAGCGTCACCAGTGGAAAGGCATGGACTTTGCCACTCAGGCGGAATCCATCCGCAAACTCACCGAAAAATACAACGTCGAATACATCGGTATTGATGCCACCGGCCTCGGTGTCGGCGTGTTCCAGCTCGTGCGCTCGTTCTATCCCGCCGCGCGCGATATCCGCTACACGCCGGAAATGAAAACCGCAATGGTGCTCAAGGCAAAAGACGTTATCCGCCGTGGCTGTCTGGAATATGACGTCAGCGCCACCGACATCACCAGCTCGTTTATGGCTATCCGCAAGACCATGACCAGCAGCGGACGCAGCGCCACCTATGAGGCCAGCCGCAGCGAGGAAGCCAGCCACGCCGACCTCGCCTGGGCAACCATGCACGCCCTGTTAAATGAGCCACTCACCGCCGGTATCAGCACTCCGCTGACATCCACCATTCTGGAGTTTTACTGATGAGCAAGAAAAAAGGGAAAACACCGCGACCTGCGGCAAAAACAATCACCGCCAGCGCCCCGAAAATGGAAGCATTCACCTTTGGCGAGCCGGTGCCGGTACTCGACCGCCGTGACATTCTGGATTACGTCGAGTGCATCAGTAACGGCAGATGGTATGAGCCGCCGGTCAGCTTTACCGGTCTGGCAAAAAGCCTGCGTGCTGCCGTGCATCACAGCTCACCGATTTACGTCAAACGTAATATTCTGGCTTCAACGTTTATCCCGCACCCGTGGCTTTCCCAGCAGGATTTCAGCCGTTTTGTGCTGGATTTTCTGGTGTTCGGTAATGCGTTTCTGGAAAAGCGTTACAGCACCACCGGTAAGGTCATCAGACTGGAAACCTCACCGGCAAAATATACCCGCCGTGGCGTGGAGGAGGATGTTTACTGGTGGGTGCCGTCCTTCAACGAGCCGACAGCCTTCACACCCGGCTCCGTGTTTCACCTGCTGGAGCCGGATATTAATCAGGAGTTGTACGGCCTGCCGGAATATCTCAGCGCCCTTAATTCTGCCTGGCTGAATGAGTCGGCCACGCTGTTCCGCCGAAAGTATTACGAAAACGGCGCACATGCCGGATACATCATGTACGTTACCGATGCCGTGCAGGATCGCAACGATATCGAAATGCTTCGCGAAAACATGGTGAAGTCGAAAGGCCGCAACAACTTTAAAAACCTGTTTCTCTATGCCCCGCAGGGGAAAGCCGACGGCATTAAAATTATCCCGCTCAGTGAAGTGGCGACGAAGGACGATTTTTTTAATATCAAAAAAGCCAGCGCCGCTGACCTGCTGGACGCACACCGCATCCCCTTTCAGTTGATGGGTGGCAAGCCGGAGAACGTCGGGTCACTGGGCGATATTGAGAAAGTGGCAAAGGTCTTTGTCCGCAATGAGCTAATCCCGTTACAGGACAGGATTCGGGAAATAAACGGCTGGCTCGGTCAGGAGGTCATCCGCTTTAAAAACTACTCACTGGACACTGACAACGGCTGAACATCGCCGCCTGCGGGCGGCTTTTTTACACCCCGCCATCACGCCCTCACACGCTCACCACCGCACAACAGCCCGCAGACACACCAACGCCCCGGCGAACAATCTAAACGCCATCACGACGCGCTCAGACGCTGAAAAAATAAAATCAGCACCACCGCCAGCGCGCAGTGCTTTCCCCGCCTCGCCCGCCCGCTTCATGGGGCGGTTTTAATGCAGTTGCAATACCGCTTTTGAGCCACGCCAGTCTTGGCGGACGCACGGCCAGAACATGTAACTCCGGCACATGCAAAACCATGCACATATTGCATGCACAGATAAAAACGGGGATATCACAGAAAAAGCACAAAAAAACCGGCATTCATGATGCCGGTTCTGATCAATTTTTATAGTTGTCACTGGCCGCGCAATGCACCAATCACACTGTTGAGGCACGTACTGACAACAATTAGCAGAAAAATCGTTGTCCACGGACTTTCATAAATGTGAGATAACATCTTGATATAGATCATTTTATTTATTCATTCTGATGTGATTTAACAGGTATTTTATAACGACCATAAGCTCATCTTTACTGGCTTGTTCAACCATTTTTTCAGTGTAACTGTCCACCTCGCGAGAGCTCAGGTCGTTATTTGAGGCCATTACAGTTAGCCTCTTTGCCCAGTCGGCATAAGGGTCTTTAATTGATGAAAGGGAACTATGCATGTCCAAAAATCTCGAATTATTCAACCAACAGACGGCAGAAATCTTTGCGGTGCTATGGGATAACTTTCCTGTACCACAAGTCATCACCTACAAAAAATTTAACGCCGCGTTACCTGATGACTACTTTGACCAACTTAACTCACCAGAAATGAAAGCACTGAATCAGTTGCGTAGTGTGGTTGATGGCACATTCACTTTCCTAAGCGAAAACGGCTATATTCTGTACGGAACAGACCATCAGACCGGTTTTCATGATGTGCGCCTGACCGAGAAAGCACTCGCGGTGCTCAACAAAAAACCCGAAGCACTTGGCGGTAATGAAACGATGGGTGATAAAATTATCAGTGCAGTAAAAGACGGAACTCCAGGTGTAATTGCTGGAGCAGTGACAAACCTGTTGACTCTTGGCGTTAATTTTGTGACGTCAGCTTCATAGCTAACTACTTTCTGAGGTTTCTAATCAACGCCGCCTGCATCGAAAGTAAATTCCTGCACTTGCGGCGTTACTAACGCCAAGTCATTTTAATTATTGATGCTTTTATGCAATACATTCAATATGTTAATTTGCAGTATTAGCCTTTAAAGTAAGCACCTTCGATTTGTAACGTTGCTCAATCACTCCCATTGAATGCAAACGGCCAAAGAGCTTTTTGGCAATGATTGTTTCTCTCGCATTTTCGGCGTCTTTAATTATTTTCCAATAATCTATTTCCCTAGCCATCAAAAAATGCTGCTCATTCCTAACTTTTAAAGCATTACCGAATACAATAACTCCAGTTACCAACTTAGGCTTATCTCTGGCATATAATTTTGTTTTCGTTGGGTGTATAACATGTCCATGCTTATTAACGATCTTACGAATTACAGCGCAAAACAATCGATTTACGTTACCACCTGAAAAAGTGAGATCATCAACATAAACAGTCATGTTAACTCGTAACTTTTGGCAAAGTTGATATATTTCACCAAACATTCTTGAATTTGCAAAATATGCCAACGGCATACTGATGCGACTACCTGTTGGTAATCGGTCATGACAAGTACATATGTGGGACAAAACATCAGCAACATCAGATGACATTTTCATCACCGAAAAGAAAAAAGAAAATATCATCCCTCTTGTAGTTGATGGAAAAAAAGCTTTAATATCTGTTGTCATCATCTTTTCATTATTAAGATGAGCTTTAGCATTCGTCACATTAGAGCACTTCTTCTTCCCCGAGTGCAGATATTCTGGCAAAGCAATCCGTGATAACAAACTTGCAATTCGTGTATGTACAAGTTCTAGTTTTTCTAAAGGCTTTTGTATTTTTCGTGCTTTTCCTTTTTTAGAAAGTTGCTCAAAAACGGAATAGTTTCCTTCATCTTTTCTCAAAGAGTATAATTCTTCAAGACTAACACAAAGCAAATTCGCCAGTTTTCTTTTACTTTTGAGTTTGTAAAATGGCGAATCCATTATGTCATAAGATTTATTTTTAGTATTAACCTTAAGCTTTTTCCGTTTTTTCATTTTTATTACTTACCCACTCCAGAACATCCAGAACTTTACCGGCTAAATTTAAACGCAATCGCTTAGACAAACGGCCTTGCGTGCCTAATGATTCCGAAAAGAATACTAAAGAGGATACTGGTATGTCGAAATGGGAGGCGTAACGCTCTAAGACTTCAATCGACGGTGACCAAACTCCGCTTTCAAGCGATACTATTTTGTCTTTTGGAATACCTAAAGATGAAGATAACTCAACTATTGATTCTTTATGGTATTGCCTTATTAAACGAAGGGCTTTATGTAACATAGGCAACTCCATGCTATTGAAACTAGGGAGGACGCATTACTCACCACCCCCTTCTAAGTAGTCCAGTGCTCGAGTGACTAAATCAAACAGTCTAATACCCCATTTGAATAATTCCCAAGCATAACCAGCCCTCTTTTTCAGGTTTGACTTGTTCTGCGCCTGCTGTTCGTTGGTTAATTTATCATTCTTCATGATTTGCTCCTTATGCCCATAGTGTGCAAACGGTATGTCTGCTCCAACACTATGGTTCGCCCTCATAAGGATGAGATTGAACAGCACTAGCTCCCTGCTCCACGAACCCTTTGTCGCCCAAAGGGTTCGAATTCCCATACGCCATACCACCTGGTCCTGTGACTCTTGTCGCTGGCAGGGGCGTTGCGCGGGGTAAACGGTAGAAAGTGTTAACTTTCCACGGGTAAAAAATACCCAATTGATGGCGATGTATCTCACTAACTAACCAATAATTGCATCATAACAAGTAAACCGTTGTATTTGATCTTTCTATATATAATATTTTTTCATATAAAATCAAACATTAACAACCAAGAAGAATAACGCATATTAAAGCGATATACGATATGCTTTCATTACATTGAATTTTGAAATGTTTTATATGAAAAATGACACGTCATCTTGAAACCCGAACCACTCATTAGCAACCAGATACGTGAATTTTTTTCCGCCATAATTTACGGTTGCCCCACGCGCCAGCGCCTCAAGCTCCCATCGCTGCGGCCTGATACCGTTCTGAGCAAGGTCAACGCGGATACGGGTGATTTGCATTCGTTCCGACCGGGTCAGTCTGGCCGATGGCGCAATTTCATGTGGTTTTAACGGGCTTCCGTTTCTTTGCTGACGGTTTGGTCTTCTCAGTCCGTGTTTTAATGCACCCCTGAGCGTCCTCACGACCTCCGGGTCATTCCATTCGATAACACCGTCATCAACCAGATTAAGCACTGCTGCGGCGTGCTCAGAAGGCGTGGGAACCGGTAACGAAGTATTACCGCCGGTGAGCTTTCCACAGTTATTGACAGGACTCCGAGGCGCGGCGATGCCGCTTTTTAAAGTCAAAGGCTGAACGACCGGAACTTTCGGCACAATGCGCCAGTCCGTCGTTCTGGTGATATGAATATGACGCGCGCCGAGATGCGGCGCGTAAATGCCGACCACTCTCTCGACCTCTTCCTCGTACTCGTTAACGTCATCCGACGGGCTACGGGCGACCCTGACAGTCTGACAATCGCGCGGGACATTTGCCCCACCCTGCGCGCTGATATACAGCGCAAAATCGCCACTGTCTGCGGCAGCGCGTGCAGCCTCGACGCGTTCGTCAAACTCATCAGCAATGCTGACGCCGCGAGGCAATTTGCGTAGTTCACGGTAAGCCCCCATTGTCGGCAGGCCAACCGTTTTAAATTGCGGAATGCGCCACGTTGACGCCCATGCGGTAACAGCCGCGGCAGTGTCTTTCAGCGGCCTGCCGGTATCGTTATCGAGCTGACCATCCAGTGCATAGCCGTCGATGTTTTTTGAAATGTATTTCGCGATATATCCCGCAGCACCGCCCCGGTTAAGATGTTTTGCCTGAAAACGGTTTCGCGCAGCTCCTCTTTCGTCTCCATCCTCTTTGAGCGCGTAGCGACGCATGATTTCGATAATCTGGTTACGCTGGCGTGGATTACAAAAAAGCATCATATGCCAGTGCGGCGTTCCGTCGTGGTGTGGCTCGACGACACGCAAACCGTAGACCTGTAAATCATTATCCTTGAATGCCGTGCGCATCAGGCTCCAGATACGGCAGAGATATCGCTGCGCATCCTTTGGATTAAATGCCTCATCATTCCAGCCGTGATTAAGCTGGACGGTTTTACTTTCGCCTTTTCCGACCTGACGTGTCGGGTGATACTTTGACGGCGCGGTCAGCGTGATAAACATCCCCACATCGCCCTCTGCGGCGGCGTAACGCTCAATACCGGCAATAGTGTTCATCAGCTCCATCCGGCGAATTTCAGGATTAGAAATACTGCCCATCACCTTACTGATAAGGTCGATGCGCTCGCCGGTTTCCCTGTTTTCAAGGTCACACGATTTAAGAAATTCCAGATTTGCCTGGCGGCGTGCACGCACATCCCGAATGGCATGTTTACTGGCATAAGGAGAACGGTCTTTATTGACCTCCCCGACAGCTATCAGTAACGCCTCATGCCAGCGCATACGCTGGCCTTTAAGCTGATGAGTCCACCACTCATCGTTAAACAGACGGGCAATGGCAGAATATGCCTGCCTCGTGGTCATCTGTCCTTTACGGTATTTTTTCCAGTAGAGAGGGGAAATATTGAAAGCACGTGCAGCGCCAGCAACATGACCATAGAGGTGAGCCTGCGCCTCATCCGTAAACAGCGATTCTTTCTCGTCATGCGCATCCACCCAGGCATCGCAGAGTTCCTCATACATCATGAAAAGCTGCGATGAGATACGGGCAGCAAACTTTTTCAGCTCCTTGTCATTCATTCCCGGCAGGCGCGCATACTGGTCGCGCTCTGCCAGAAACAGCAACGACGCATCGGTGTTCATTTCATGGCGCTGATTCACGCGCTCAATGCGCGGCATAAACGACGCTGAAAAGTGGATGTGAGGAAATAAAACCCGTGCACCGGGCTTTTATTGCGCCTGATGTAGTCATAGCGTGAAGTAAACAGCGAGCGCAAAAAGTAAGGCAGGCGGTTAATCGTGGATAAAACACCTTGCACCTGACGCATCTCATCACGTGTAAGGGGTCTTTCGCGCCCGACAGCCTCGCGTGGCGCGTTCCATGCATAAGCACCGGTAAACGCCTTACCGGTGCCTGCGGCAAATGCTGACGGAGGGACAAAACGCCCGGAGGCTTTAACGGCCATGTGAGCCAAAAGCCTCTGAACAACGCTTGCTGAGTTGCTCAACCTGCGCGTTTAAATCAGCAAAAGATTTTGCGCTTCCGGTCAGAATATCGTGATGCATCATGCCGGAAACGAGCTGGCTTAATTTCGGGTAATAACCAACCACCGCCAGCCATTCCTGGCCGGCGTTTTTACCGCTTTCCGCTCTCTTTTTCTCGTGGAGAATAAACTGAAAGCTGTCACTGGTAACGACATAACGTTCGCCAATTTCGATACGAATACTCATGCCATTCTCCGGTAATGCTTGTTTTTTGCTTCAAAGACTGACTGGCAGGAAACACAACGCGTGGCTGACGGATAAGCCGCACGACGGGCAGCAGGTATTGGCGCATCACACTCTTCGCAAACCAGCGCAGAAACACAGCAATGTTTTACCCTTGCCGCGTTAATCTGGCGCTCCAGTAATTCAGCCTGTTGTTCCTGAATGAAATCTACGTTGTCCGGCATTACCAGTTCCTTTTCTCGTTCAGTTTCTTAAATTCATCAGCGCAATAGCTGGCGAGTTCTGTCGTTAATTTTGTCAGTTCATCCACTGAGGAAATTTGCTTGTGAAATACAGCGCGTTTCACAAGTAAATTGATCACATCAGACAGGAGGTTTAATTCGCTCTGATAAATCGCGATAACAGATTCAGTTATGTCGCGTTTTTCTTTATCAAGACCAAGTTGAATAAGAGATAAATCGCCATTTTTCATAACGGTGATTTTTAAGGCGTTATTCAGTAATACAACTGAACGAGAACAGGACATCAAAGCACCTCCCCGCGAGACAATCCGATATTGTGAAATTTTTCCGACTCCTGACTGAGCAGCTCGACTATCTCCACGCGGGATAACTCCGCCTTTGTGATGTGGCGAATCATGGCGTCAAGATGAGAAGAAAAGCGCGTCGCTGCGTCGGCCTGTGCTTCGGTTCTGGCCTGTTGCAGCAGTAATGCGTATTTACCGCACTGATTTTCGGAAACTGTATGCATGACGTTCTCCAGGCAAAAGAAGCACCGCACAATTAAGTGCGTTAAAAACTCTGGTTAATTACTTAATGCAGATATTGCTCTGGTTTTACCGACGTCAGAATTGTAGGTGCATACTCAAACAGGCTGAATAATTCACGTAATGCACGGAATAAAGCATCACGCCAGTAACATGATTCTTCATTAATTCGCCAGTATGGCTGGTTGAATTCTTTTTCTGTCAGTCGTGCGTGCATAAATAAAGTGCGACGCTGACTGACTGTTAAAAACTAATATATGCATACTCACTTGCGCCGACCTGACGGCGTTTTGAGAATGCCCCGCGCAATTCATCAATTGCACATACCAGTCGTTCACGTTCGACGTCGTTCATTTCTTCAAAACGCATCGTTGCGTGACGCTGTTTTAACTGCGCATGAAAGCAAACCGTTAGCCGTTCGCGTTCCATCATCTGATTATAATAATCGCATGTCTCCTGCCAGCGAGGGACGGCCAGATGCTTACCAATTATCCGGCGCATGGCTGCTGGCTGTTTTTCGACGAGATTAAGCGTCATCACTGTCATTTCCAGACCCTCCGGCTTTTCAGAAAGGTCAGAGCCTTTTTTAACGGACTCTGTTTTTTGGTACGGATAATGATTCCCTTGCGTCCCTTCCCGTGGGTGATGGTGAAGTCAATCGCCCTGGGGCTTTCGTTACGCAATAACTGAGCAATACAACGAGGCTCGTTCATCCTTTCCACCTTAAGCCGCACGGCCATGTCTTGATTTGCTGTAACTAATGCGATTTTTCCATTCATGCCATTCTGTCGGAGCTTCATCAACCAGTTGGGCTGCGTACTTGTCCCACTCACGGCGATTAATCCATAATTCAGCTTTCCCTCTTGGTTTTAATGGGTCTGTCATGTAGAAGGCTGGCAGCTTGCCTGCTTTAGCCATTTCAGCCACCGCGCGTGGTGTCTTACCGATGTAAAGAGCAAAACCTTCTTTCGACAGCAAATCAGATGGGCGCTCTGAAATCTGAATGCTTTTACGTTTGGCTTCATTTTCGAAACTTGCCTCATCGCTAGTTGGACAAGAAATTTCTACATTTGTCGTCACTTTGCTATCCTCCATAAGATTTGCGATTCACCAACTGGAGCCATCTAGAGCCTTTTTGAGTGAATCACAAATTGCCAAGTAACAATATAATTGGAGATTAGCAAAATTATGTCAAGTGAACAAAGTGAGAAACTAAAGCTCATCCGTGAATCCGAACGCCTTAAAACTAAGGAACTTGCTGAATTAATTGAATTAATTACTACACATATCATGGATATGAATCAGGAAAATCAAAAATGCCTATGGAAGCAGGTATGAAGCTGTTTAAGCATCCACGCTTTCGCAAGTATCGTGACTGGTTCATGTTTGATGAAACAGATCCAGCAGCTGGACAAATAGCCCCGGCTCTCGCACACATTGGGCAAGCCTCAACAACCTTGCACCACTCAGACCAGAAGACTGGCTGACGATTTATTCAGCATATGTGTGTAGTAAATGTACGAAAGAAAATTGCATTAATTTTCAAGTAGTAAAGTAAACAGCGTCATCGGAGGGCTTTATGTCTATTAAAAAGCTCGATGATGGTCGTTATGAAGTGGACGTCAGACCGCAGGGTGCAGATGGAAAACGTATCAGGCGGAAATTTAAAACTAAAGGTGAAGCTCAAGCATTCGAACGTCATGTACTGGTTAACTACCACAACAAAGAGTGGTTGGAGAAACCAGCCGACCGCCGAACTCTTACAGAGTTGTTAGGCAGATGGTGGATATATCACGGAAAATCACATGAGCGTGGAGATATTGAACGGGGGCGTTTAACGACAATAATCGCCAAATTTGCAGAAATGGGAGTGTCCAGAGCTGACCAGCTAACAAAGAAAACGATAACTGATTATCGCGTTGTAATGATGAACGATGGTCTAAAACCAGCCAGCGTAAATCGACATCTGGCAATAATGAGTGGGATGTTCACCAAGTTAATTGACGCCGGTGAATACCACTCTCACAACCCGTTCCGTGAGATTAAACGGTTACGTGAAGCTGTTACGGAAATGGCTTTTTTGTCCAGTGAAGAGATTACGCGGCTGTTATCCATGCTTGATGGTGATGAATTAAATGCAACTCTGGTCTGCCTTTCTACTGGTGGACGCTGGAGTGAAGTGTCTAATTTAAAAGCTGAACACATCATTAACCAGATGGTTACGTTTATGAAAACTAAAACGGAAAACGCAGGACAATTCCCGTTTCGCAGGACCTGATTAAACGGATCAAGACCAAAAATTCAGGCAGGCTTTTTAATGCCAGTTACTACAAAGTGCGTAACGCTCTCAGGGAAGTAAACCCGATTTACCTGACGGACAAGCAGTACATGTTTTGAGGCATACATTTGCCACACATTTTATAATGAATGGAGGTAACATAATCACATTGCAGCGCATCCTGGGTCATTCTAACATTCAGCAAACTATGACCTACGCACACTTTGCACCGGATTTCTTACAAGATGCTGTGACTCTTAACCCGGTGTCAGGAATGTCCATAATGCGTCCATAAACCAGAGTTAACTAGAGCCAATTGAAGCGATATGAGTAATTTAACTAATTGTAATACAACAGAAAATACCGCTACGGCGGGGGCTACCAAGTCAGTTATTGGTCGCATTCACTCCTTTGAATCCTGTGGAACCGTAGACGGCCCGGGTATTCGCTTTATCACCTTTTTCCAGGGCTGCCTGATGCGCTGCCTGTATTGTCATAACCGCGACACCTGGGATACGCATGGCGGTAAAGAAGTTACCGTTGAAGATTTGATGAAGGAAGTGGTGACCTATCGCCACTTTATGAACGCTTCCGGCGGCGGCGTTACCGCATCCGGCGGTGAGGCAATCCTACAAGCTGAGTTTGTTCGTGACTGGTTCCGCGCCTGCAAAAAGAAGGCATTCATACCTGTCTGGACACCAACGGTTTTGTTCGTCGTTACGATCCGGTGATTGATGAACTGCTGGAAGTAACCGACCTGGTAATGCTCGATCTCAAACAGATGAACGACGAGATCCACCAAAATCTGGTTGGAGTTTCCAACCACCGCACGCTGGAGTTTGCTAAATATCTGGCGAATAAAAATGTGAAGGTGTGGATCCGCTACGTTGTTGTCCCAGGCTGGTCTGACGATGACGATTCAGCGCATCGCCTCGGTGAATTTACCCGTGATATGGGCAACGTTGAGAAAATCGAGCTTCTCCCCTACCACGAGCTGGGCAAACACAAATGGGTGGCGATGGGTGAAGAATACAAACTTGATGGTGTTAAACCACCGAAGAAAGACCATGGAACGCGTGAAAGGCATTCTTGAGCAGTACGGTCATAAGGTAATGTTCTAATTTCCCCGTAAAGCGGCAACTTTATTGAGTTGCCGCTTTGTTATTCCGCGCTTCATTCTGCTACAGCGTTTTTAATACATCTTATAGTGCATCTACCATATCCCGTACCTGAGATAATAACGACTGATAATAGCTCGCGTGAAGTTCTTCCCCATCGAATACCACTGTATTACACAAGAAAGTGACATCGGCATCTTCAATACCAAGATAACTGCACATATTTTTCAAATAATCGCTTATATTTTTTCCCCAGCCCATCTGGACAAATGACTCTTTGTCTCCCCCTACCAACGCCACCCAACGAACTTTATTGAATGGTAATTTATGCCCTCTCCATAAGCCAGACCATTATTCCATACTCTGTCAATATATCCTTTTAGCATTGCCGGGAAGCTGTACCACCAGAGAGGAAAAACCACCACTAACGTGTCATGTTCAAGCAGCTCTGAATAAAGCTGATGAACCCTCTGGAGAATAACGTTTATCCATATTCTTCCAGTCTGGTTCATCTTCCGGCGTCATCACCGGGTTGAAATTACGCCGATATAAATCGAGTTCCGTCACCTGTATTTTCCGCTCCATTGCCCGCTGATGGATCGCATCAGCAATATGTGCGGTCAATGAATCATGACGAGGATGGGCCCATACCAAATAAATACGTTCAGACTGCATAATTTTACCTCCACGTTAAGTTCTGGAGCGCACTTTTACGCAGGCGGCATCATCCTGTAAACGTGATGATTCAGGATGAGTTAATGAAGGATTTTCACTAATGCGGATGAATATGTCTGACTTTGCCACTTTCTTTGCTGTGGCCCGTAATCAAAGCTTTCGTGCAGCGGGCGATGAGTTAGGCTTATCCTCGTCCGCCATTAGCCATAGTATTAAAACACTGGAACAACGTCTTAAAATTCGCTTATTCAATCGGACAACCCGAAGCGTATCGTTAACGGAAGCGGGTTCTAATCTCTATGAACGATTGCGCCCAGCTTTCGACGAAATTCAGATCATGTTAGATGAGATGAATGATTTTCGTCTGACACCGACAGGTACGCTCAAAATCAATGCCGCCCGGGTAGCTGCACGTATATTTTTAATGCCTTTACTGGTTGGTTTCACACGTGAATATCCTGATATTAAAGTCGAGCTCACAACTGACGACTCTCTTGTTGATATCGTCCAGCAGGGGCTTTGACGCTGGCGTTCGACTTAGTGGCATCGTCGAAAAGATATGATCAGCGTGGCGATCGGCCCACCAGTGAAATTATGTGTAGCAGCAACGCCAGAGTACTTTGCAAGATATGGCAAACCCCGCCATCCTCATGATCTGCTTAATCATCAATGTGTCGTTTTTCGTTATCCCAGCGGCAAACCTTTCCACTGGCAATTTGCAAAGGAGCTGGAAATTGCTGTCGCAGGAAATATCATTCTGGATGATGTTGATGCTGAACTGGATGCCGTTTTGATGGGTGCTGGTATCGGGTATTTGCTCTATGAACAGATCAAGGAGTACCTTGATACCGGTCGTTTAGAATGTGTACTGGAAGACTGGATCACAGAGCGTCCAGGCTTCCAGATCTATTATCCAAAACCGCCAGTATATGTCCTGCGGCTTGCGCGCATTTCTCGATTATGTAAAAACGGGTCAGATCTGCCAGAGTCAGCGTCACCGACCACAATAATTATTTACTATTCGCTTTACGCGCCAGCAGCGGGAATATCAGTCCTAATCCAACCAGCACAAACGGCGTTGCAAACATTCAGCGCCAACTGGAAGGTCCACTCTGCGGTGAAGGCTTCCATTTTCGGGAAAATCCCCGTCAGGCAGGCAAAAGCGGTAAAGGCAAAACACCAAATCCCGACGGTCATTGCCAGAGACTTATTACGAATAAAGACATATTCCGGCTTATATTTCTGCGCCAGGCGAATGACTGCAATAAATGCAACAAATACCCATAAATAACGCAGCGGCATCACTACCGAGTTAAGATTCAACAGCCATTTATAGAGATTGTTCATATCACCGATGCCGAGAGTCGGCAGCATAATCAGAATTGCCACCAGCACCAGGGGTCAGAAAATAGCCATTAACGGGCGTACCAGAAGCGTTGGTACGACATAGACTGGCTGGAATATATTTGCTGTCAGCATCACCTAATAGCACTTTAAGCGGGGCATCAATCGAGAATACCAGCGCAGCTACTTGTCCCAGGGTATTCGCAATGGCGTAAATCACCATTAAAGTATTACCCATGTTGTAATACTCGCCCAGTTTCTGAAAGGCGTAATACTGACCGTTAGTCATTAAGTCATCCGGGATATTACGCGAATCAAACATCATCCCCATCGCCAGCGAGCCCAGAATGGCACAAACCGCAACCATCACCGCCGCATAACATCCCTTTTGGAAATTCTTTTCCTCGGGTTGCGCGTTTGATTAACGTAAGGAGAAATCTTCTCTGCTCCGCCAACCGCGAAAACCAGCATTGAAATAGTGGTGATGTAGGTAAAGTCGATATGAGGAATGAACGTTTCCCAGGTAATGTTTGTGGTCGCAATATGCACTTCAGTAATCGCAGGCGCGGTTACCGCCATCGCCACATACAGGAGCGACATAACAAACATCGCAATCCCTGCCACAGAACCGACGATTTTCAGCGATTTCATACCGCGTGAAGCAACCCACATAAAGAAGATAAACAGCACCAGCGTTAACCCCTGTAACGCTACGACTGAATATTCTTTGATTAGCGAACCGTCGCCTTTCATCGCCCAACCGAGCGCAATCAGTATTGCCTGGGGTTTTTGTGCCAGATAGGGAATATGCACCACCCAGTAGGTCCACGCGGCGAGGTAAGCCAGTCCGGGTCCCATCGTGTGTTTAATCCGTACTGACCCCGCCCTTCCCATCTTTGAAGGTCGAACCTAACTGACCAACAATTAGCGCATAAGGTGTGAAATAGAGCGCAAAGATAAACACCCATGAAAAAACAACCACCAGCCCCTGGTTGGCATAGTTATTAACAACGTTGCCAAAACCCCAGACAGTGATAAAAGACATCAGCGCAATGTTGTACCATCGCAGCTGTTTTTCCTGAACATTCCCAGCCATAGACAAATCCTTCGCCAAAATTAAAGGGGCATCTGTAAAACGAGGGATTATGCGCGGCAAATAAGAAGTGCGGAAATAGCGAAATGCAAAATTATAACCTGCTGCACATTTTATTTTTAAACGAATAAAATTTGGAATAAAAGCAAGTCAGATAGAAGAAACAAAAAAGCAGAGTGTGAAACAGTAAGTTCACACTCTGCTTGAATTCATTTACACGTGAGCAACGGGTTTCGGCGTATGACCGGCGTTGCGCAGCAGCATCAGCAAATAGATAAACGATACGCTGGCGATCATGATAAACAATAAATTATCGGAGAAATTCTGCATTAGCATGGCAGTAAATGACGGGCCAAGCAGACTTCCCACAGTATAGCTCAACAGTAAGGCCTGGTTCATCGCCACCAGTTGATGATGTTCAACTTTCTCGCAAGCCCATGCCATCGCCACCGGATATAGCGTAAAGCCAGCGGCACCGAGGATGAATAACGCTGGGGCCATCGCCGCCTGGCTAAGCATCGCGATACTGCCGAGAATGACGACAAAGACCTGAACACGCAACACCAGCAGTCGACCAAACTTATCCGCCAGACGTCCAATCGGCCATTGTCCAAGGATACCCGCACTGACCAGTACCGCCATCCAGAAACCAATGCTGGCATTGCTCACCCCTTTGTGATTGAGGTACAGCGGCATCAGGCCATATAGAGATCCCAGAACGATTCCTGAGATAATGCAGCCATTCACGCCAAGCCGCGCCTGACGGAGTTTTAGCATTGACGTAATTGACGTCGAATCATGGTTTTCAGTCTGCTGATTCAGGACACGCGTAAACAACAGCGGTAAGATTCCTGCCAACGTCAAACCTGTAACCCACGGCAATACACTCATCAACTCGGTTGAGACTTTGCTGACCAGTAACTGGCCTAAAAACGTTCCCACGTAATAAACCATCATATACGCAGCAAGCAAACGCCCACGGTTACGTGACGTCCCACTGCACATCAGCGCGCTCTCAACAACCACCCAAATCATGGCACAGCCGACGCCGGCGACAAAACGCCAAGCCAACCAGCTCCAGAATCCAATCATCAGGCCAAGGCCGGCACAGCCAGCGGCAAAAATGAAGGAGGCCAGATAATAGCTGCGGTTAAAGCCAATGCGCTTAATGACATACCCTGTCAGCAATGTACCGACCAGGTTGCCGGTAAAATAGGATGAGCTGACAACGCCTACCTGCCATGTGGACATGTGTTCCTGGGCGAGCCAAAGCGGCACGAGTGTATTTAACACTGCGATCGCCAGAGTCAACAAAAGCAGGCCAGACAGCAAAAGCATGACAGGCCGGGTATACGTGGACATGAATTAAAACCGTGAGGAAGTTCAAATTTCATGCGCATCATGCCACCGCCAAAAACATTGTCAATGGTGAAAATACGCGCATATCGCAGCGGAGGTATTATCGATTTATATTACTCATTCATAACGCTAATGCTGGAGAGACGATTAATCTCATCTGATTGTTTTTATTGATCTAACACAAATTTCATACGCTTCGTTCAGTCGAAAAATTTCATGGTCACAGCAAACTCATATTTCCCGTCTATGCTTTCAGAGCAATGCATCGCGTCTGACCGATTTCAGACGTACCACTGACTCTCGAAAGGAGAAGAGGATGACCAAACCGTATGTTCGTCTTGATAAAAATGATGCTGCCGTTTTGCTTGTTGATCACCAGGCTGGTTTACTTTCCCTTGTACGGGATATCGAACCCGATAAGTTTAAAAATAACGTGCTGGCGCTGGGTGACCTGGCTAAGTATTTCAACTTACCTACTATTCTTACCACCAGTTTGAAACCGGTCCTAACGGCCCATTAGTTCCAGAACTGAAAGCACAGTTTCCCGATGCACCTTACATTGCTCGCCCGGGAAATATTAACGCCTGGGATAACGAAGATTTTGTAAAAGCTGTCAAAGCGACAGGTAAAAACAGTTAATTATTGCCGGTGTGGTAACCGAAGTTTGCGTGGCATTCCCGGCGCTTTCAGCCATTGAAGAAGGGTTTGACGTCTTTGTCGTGACTGACGCGTCAGGGACCTTTAATGAAATTACCCGGCATTCGGCGTGGGATCGCATGTCGCAAGCTGGTGCGCAATTGATGACATGGTTCGGCGTGGCGTGCGAGCTGCATCGCGACTGGCGTAATGATATTGAAGGACTGGCGACGTTGTTCTCTAACCATATTCCTGATTATCGTAATTTGATGACCAGTTATGACACGTTAACGAAGCAGAAATAAAAGAGAACCGGGGCCGAAACCCCGGTTGTTATGATTAGCTTGGACGACGGCCATCCCCACGGTCATATGCAAACCATAGAATACGCCACGACCGATTAATTCCCCTGCCAGAAGCAGAATGAATGATACGGAAAGTAGCGGAAACCGCAGGCTGATAACCTTTTAGCGGTGCAATCCACAAGCACAGGGCAACAGCCAAAAGCACGATCCGGCCAGGACATCAGCGCACCATAGTCCGGCACCAGCGCTGCGGCCTGCTGCACAGAACTATGAATAGTCGCCAGCTCTGCGCCCTGCATCACTGACATCACGCCACTCACTACCAGTGCCAGTACAGAAATTGCTGGCAGCAGACGCATCGCGCCAGCCATCGACGCCAGCCAGACTCAACAACAGGTAACCCAGTAACGGGCCGCCCATAAACATCGTCAGGAAGAAGCCCATCGGCGTCCAGATGCTGTACCAGGTCGGAACGGTATCAATGCTGTTATACACACGCACCATCATCCAGACAAAGATGACGCCAAGAACCATCGTCACCACCAGCCACAGCGTACGCAATGCCGGTGACAGCTTTTTTCAGCATTGCCAGTAACCAGCCGATGCCACCAACAGCAAAAAAGATCGAACCGCTGGCGATTTCGTTACTGAGTGCTGAAGCCCCTACCCGGTTGAGCGAGTTAAAGGCGCGCATCGGTGAACCAAGATGAAGCATAGAGGCGATAAAGCCAATGCCCATCAAGAACCAAACATGATAAACGCTGCTGGGCTTCTGCTCGCAGGTCGCCGCGCCAAAGCCAGAACGATAAAACCACCCGCTATTGCCCGAAGACCGTTGAAGATCATCAGCGGCCATTCATGCCATCCACTTCCCATCTCACACCTCCTTCGGGTTTGCCAGATAGCCAGTGGTATCCCCGGTCGGGCGGCTGTTGGCATTGGGTTTGATCACAATATTCGGTTTGG
>VOFH01001793.1_pt1 | contig 69825 bp, 74 predicted proteins | sample 5384091 | NCBI WGS metagenome assembly VOFH01 (sample SAMN12384727, study PRJNA508395) | human gut metagenome | isolation source: healthy gut G | host: Homo sapiens | reverse complement strand
GAGGAAATCATCCTCAACGACGACAAGCCTCGACGCCCTGCACAAGAAGACCTTCGAACTGGCCCAGTCCGAGGATTGGAAGGGCACCAACCAGCAGCTCATCGACGTGGTCCTGACCGGCCGCTTCATGGAGCGTCTCGGCGACCACGCCGTTTCCGCGGCCCGCCGCGTGGTGTTCATCGTCTCCGGTCTCTTCTTGCATTTTCCTTGACGAGATGGGTGGTTTCCGTTTGGAAGCCACCCATCTCGCTTATATGTGGCAGATGACCTCGGCCAAAACATCATAAGGGGGTAAAAATCCCGCCCCCGAACATCCTTTTCCAAAAGAAATCTGCCACATATAGGCAAAATCACTTTCGCATGCAGGCGCAATCCGCCACCTATAAGCGAAATTCCTCCGATAGTCGTAAAAACTAGACATCGCGTCCAGTTCATGCCCGTATACTTGTGTCCCACGACGCGGCACAATAGTGCCCAGCGGCATCCAAAGGAGGAAGTCATGTACTATATCTGGTGCGTGACGGCCAGATGAAGGGCGAGCGGGTCCACATTCTGGAGAAGGGCCCCACCGCCGGCGGCGCCTGCGACGGCTGGAAGTTCGAGAACATCGGCTATGTCATGCGGGGCGGCCGTGAGCTATGGCGACCAGACTCATGCACCCGATCTGTCCGGCGTGAAAAACGGATACGGTGAGTCCTGGGATATGTGGAAGGCCATTGCTGCCCAGGCTGAGCACGGTGAGTACGGCAATCCGGACAAATTCTGCTCCGATGTAGACGCCACCAACTGGATGAGCGCCACGGTGGCTACCTCCAACGAGGAGATCATTCAGCACATCATGAATATCTGTAAGCGCGACCCCCGTTCCGGCAAGGTGACCACCGGCGGCATCGTCACGGTAAAGGACAGCACCGATAACTGGTATCTCTCCTGGACCATCAACCGCCAGCCTCAGTTCAAGTCCCAGGACAAGAACATGGTGCTTGTGTGGCTGTATTCACTGAATACCAACAAGGAAGGCAACTTCGTGAAGAAGGCCATGCGCAACTGCACCGGCGAGGAGGTCTGCCGCGAGTGGCTGTACCACATCGGTGTGCCCACCGAAAAGATCCATGCACTGGCACACGATGCCTGTAACACCACCACCTGCTTCATGCCCTATATCAATGCCTTCTTCCAGCCCCGTAAGGAATCCGACCGGCCCAAGGTCGTACCCGACGGCGCCGTGAACTTCGCCTTCATCGGCCAGTTTGCCGAGACGCCCCGTGACACCATCTTCACCACCGAGTATTCCATGCGGACCGGCACAGCATGAACTTCTCGTCACCGTACTCCTGACGGATCTCGGTCTAGTTCTTGCCCTGCAGGGCGCCGTAGTGACGCTCGTTCAGACGCCAGCTGCGCTTGACCGGAATCCACAGGCGATCGGCCTCGTCCAGCGCGACGTTGGCGGTGTTGATGGCGCGACGCAGCATCGAGGTGAAGATGTCAGGCAGGACGTTCTTCTCCTTGAGCAGGCGGCCGCCGTTCTTGGCTTCCTCGACACCCTGCTCGGTCAGCGGGACGTCGACCCAGCCGGTGAACTGATTGGTTTTATTCCATGCGCTCTGTCCGTGACGGAGCAGTACTAGTTTGTAAGTCATGCTTGCAAGTCTACCGCTTGGCACACCCAAAACAAGCCGTTTCCGACGATTGACGCCCCACGTTTTGCAACAATTTTCATTTCGTTGCACTGTCGTTGCAGCGCTAGGCAAACACCACGCAACACACGTACGTTGCGGCGAGCGCCAGTGAGGAGAACGTGCACAGCGGCAGCGCCTCGCCGTATTTTTTTTCTTGCGATCGCGACGGCGGCGGCAGCGCACATCGCGCACGTGACCGCCAGTATTGCGATTGTCGGCATCGCAGGCGTCGACAGCAGCAGTATATAAGCGGCGAGCAACAGCACGGCGACGGACAGCAGCGCAATCGCAAAAAACCGTGCCGTTGCGCCGGCCCAAAGCGGTCATCCATGTGTGCTTGCCGTGCGTGCGGTCGGTTTCGACGTCGCGTAGGTTGTTGACGCACAGGACCGCGACGGCGATGAGGCCGACGTTGGCGCCGCCGAGCATGCCTTCGGTCGAGATTGTGCCGGCCAGGGCGAACATCGTGCCGCAGGTGGCGACGAGCCCGAAAAAGATGAAAACGAATATCTCACCCAAATAGTGGTAGCCATAGGGGTGTTTGCCGCCGACGTAGCACCAGCCGGCCACGAGACAGGCGATACCGACCAGGATGAACCACCAGTAGCCGGTCAATGTAACGACAGCCAGACCGCACAGGCAGGCGATCAGCGCGTTGATTCCGGCCGCGGCAAGTACTTTCTTTGGACTCACGCCGGACGCGACGAGACGGGCGGGGCCATGCTGGGGCTGCGATGCCGGAAGCATTTCCGGAGTCGAAGTCGATTCCGCGGATGGTGTTTTTGCAAATGACCGTGCGGAATCGACGGCACGCCCCTCGTCGGTGCCACGTATGCCGTCGGAATAGTCATTCGCGAAATTCACGGCGACCTGCAGGAACAACGCCACGCAGCCGCACAGCACCGCCACCAAGATGAACCAGCCTGCGGAACGCTGGCATTCGCCGACCAGCGAGCCGAATTTCATCTTTCCCAAGTCATGCTGCCCGCCGAAGAACAGGCACGGTTCATGCCATATATCGCCGCCCTGCGAGTAGAGGAACACGCCCCGCCATGACAGCGCGGCCCCGATAACCACTGGGGCGATCGCCAGCGGCAGGGTTTTCAGGCGAGCGCCGCGAATCCAAGTCGATATTTCCATGAATCTCATGTTAGATGTTGGGTGTGCGAGGGTATGCAAAAGGGCGCTCCCGTATTGGGAACGCCCTTTAGTAATTGCTCTTTTATTTTTTAAGGATGGCTCCGGCGGCACGGAAGCCCACAGGGCTTCCTCTTCGGCCGCCTCGCGTGAAGCCGAATATTGAACTGAGGCTCCGCCTCAGTTCAGCGGCTTCACAAGCGGGAAGGTGATGGTCTCGCGGATGGTGGCGCCGGTCAGTGCGATGAGCAGTCGGTCGATGCCCATGCCCATGCCACCTGCCGGAGGCATGCCCACGCCGAGGGCCTCCAGGAAGTCCTCGTCGATGTCGCAGGCCTCCTCGTCGCCGGCGAGCGCGTCCTTGGCCTGGGCCACGAAGCGTTCGCGCTGCACGACCGGGTCGTTGAGCTCGGAGTAGCCGGTGGCCAGCTCGAAGCCGCGCACGTACAGATCCCACTTCTCGACCACGCCGGCCTTGGAACGGTGGCCCTTGACCAGCGGGGAGGTTTCGACCGGGAAGTCGCGCACGAAGGTCGGCTCGTACAGCTTGTCCTCGTAGAAGTGCTCCCACAGGTGTTCGACGAGCTTGCCGTGGTTCTCCACGTCGTCGCGTTCCACGCCGAGCTTGTCGGCGATCTCGCCCAGGTGCTCCACGGAGGTGCCGGGGTTGTCCGGACCGCCGTTCGGCACGATTTCCTCGCCCAGGGCCTCGGAAAGGGAGTCGTACATGCTGATGGTCTTCCATTCGCCGCCGAAATCGTATTCGGTGCCGTCCAGCAGCGTCACCTTGTGGCTGCCGAACACGTCCATGGCGGTGTCCTGCACGAGCTGCTTGACGAGCGCGCCGATGGTGTCGTAGTTGCCATAAGCTTGATAGGCCTCGACCATGGTAAATTCCGGAGCGTGGGTGGCGTCGACGCCCTCGTTGCGGAAGTCGCGGTTGATTTCGAACACGCGGTCGATGCCACCGACGAGGCAACGCTTGAGGAACAGTTCCGGCGCGATGCGCAGGTACAGGTCCAAGTCGAAGGCGTTCATATGCGTGGTGAACGGACGGGCCGCGGCGCCGCCGTGCACGGTCTGCAGCATCGGGGTCTCGACCTCGAGGAAGTCATGGTCGGCGAAGGTCTTGCGCAGGGAGGCGACGGCCTTGGAACGGTTGCGCACCATGTTGCGGATCTTCTCGTCCGCGATCATGCCGATGTACGGCTTGCGGGTACGGGTGTCCTCGTTCAGGTCCTTGTGCAGCGCAGGCAACGGCTGCAGCGCCTTGGCCGCGATGGCCCATTCGGTGGCGAACACGGACAGCTCGCCGGTCTTGGAAGCGATCACGCGGCCCTTGATGAACAGGTGGTCGCCCAAGTCGACCAGCTGCTTGAACTGCTTCAGGGAGTCGGCGCCAATCTCCTTCTTGGAGATCATGCCCTGGATCTTGGTGCCATCGCCGGCGGACAGCTGCACGAAGCACAGGCCGCCCGCGTTGCGCAGGAACAGCACGCGGCCGGCGATGCCGACCACGTCCTCGGTCTCGTCGCCCGCTTCGAGCTTGCCGTCATACTTGGCGCGGACCTCTTCGATGGTGGCGGTGACGTCAAGGGTCACCGGGTACGGCTGGATGCCTTCCTTAAGCATCATGGCGCGCTTGGCCACACGCATCTGCACCTGCTCCGGGTGGGCCAGCGGGCCGAATTCCTTATTGGACGGGTCCACGGCCTCGTCCAGCGCGGCGCCGCCGTTGATCTTGGCGCGAATCGCAGCATCCTGCTGCAGCAGCATTTCGGCGCGTTCCACCGTGGTCATGGTGGGAACTGCGGCCTCTTCTTCGTTCTGATTCTCTTGGGATTCGTTGGTCTCAGTCATAAGCCCCAAGTGTACCGAGAAGCCACTACACAACACGCGACACGCCGACCTTGCATACAGCGCCCAATCGTGTAATATATCCAACTGTTGCCAAACGGGCTGTAGCGCAGCTTGGTAGCGCGCTTCGTTCGGGACGAAGAGGCCGCGGGTTCAAATCCCGCCAGCCCGACAACTAAGGCGGAACTTCGGTTCCGCCTTTTTCTTTGCCTTTCCATCAAACCGACGCTTGGCACCGTCTCACCGTCGGTTTCGCGGGAATCGCAATATCGAACCGACGCTTGGCACCATCCAAGTGCTGGTTCGGCGGACAATCCAAAATAAGGAATCCCCATGAAGAGAAGCATTCTGGCGCTGGCCTCCGGCGCCTTCATCCTCGGCGCCGCCGAATTCGTGATGATGGGCATCCTGCCCCAGACGGCCACCGCCATGCATGTCAGCATTCCCGCGGCCGGCCATTACATCTCCGCATACGCCATCGGCGTGTGTGTCGGCACACTGATCCTGGTGTTCGGCCGCAAGGTGCCGCCGAAGCATCTCATCATCCTGTTCATGGCCATCGCGTTGGTCGGCAACACGCTCAGCGCCGTCTCCTTCTGCTCGCCGATGCTGCTGGTGGCGCGTTTCATTTCCGGCCTGCCGCATGGCGCGTTCTTCGGCACGGCCACGCTGATCGCCAAAACGCTTGCCGACAAGGGCAAGGAGGCGCAATCCGTGTCCATGATGGTGATGGGCCAGACGGTGGCCAACATGCTGGGCGTGCCCGCGGGAACGTTGCTCGCCGAGGCGATGTCCTGGCGGCTGGCGTTTGCGATTCTGGCCGCCTGGGCGCTTATGACGATCGTCGTGGTGATTTCGTGGGTGCCGTCCATCGATCCGATCAAGGACGCCGGCATCAAGGGGCAGTTCCGCTTCCTCACCCATCCCGGCCCGTGGCTGATTCTGCTGGCCGTGTTCTTCGGCAATTCGGGCATCTTCTGCTGGTGGAGCTACGTGTCGCCGTGGTTGCAGAAAACCGGCGGATGGTCGGCGACGATGGTGCCGATGCTGATGGTGCTCGCCGGCCTCGGCATGGTGGTCGGCGGCATCGTGGGCGGCAGGCTGACCGACCTGTGGAAGGCGGGCGCGACCGCGGCGCTATCGCACGGCATCGCCTTGTGCGGACTGTTGCTGGTCTTCCTGTTGCCCGGTAATCATGCGACCACCGCGTTGCTGACGTTCATCATCGGTTTCGCGCTGTTCTTCAATTCATCGCCACAGCAACTGCTGATGGTGCAGGCGGGCGAAGGCGGCGGCGAGCTGATTGCCGGTGCCGCCGTACAAATCGCCTTCAATTTCGGCAATGCAATCGGTTCCATCGTCGGCGGAGCGGCACTGACCGCGACGGCGATGAATTACCATTTCACCGGCATCGCAGGCGCGCCGATCAGCCTGCTCGCCGTCATCCTGCTGGTGCTCTACACCCGTCGCTACGAAGCCCGCGCCTAGCCCCATCCCAACCTTCCCATCCTTCTCCCCCAAATCCCATCTCAGCGTCGATCCCATCGCCCCCAATCCGCGAAACCGACGCTGAGGAGGGCCTAAGCGTCGGTTTGGCGGAAATCGCAATATCAAACCGACGGTTGGAGGACGCTCAGCGTCGGTTTGGCGGAAAGGTGCGGCGAAACTGACGGGTTTCCACATATCCACAGGTGGATTGTGGAGGGGATTATTGCGATTTTCCCCTGATTTCGTATTGTTTTACGGCACGGGAACATTGGCTCGCGGCGCAGGAATTGCGATCGTTCCGCGGATTCCCCATGATTCCGTGTTTTCCGCGCCACGCACGCCGAATACGACTAGAGTGGCGTACCGTGCGAAGCATTGTGAAACGAATTCTCGTCACCTGCGCGGCGACTACCGCGCTGGCGCTTCTTCTGACCATGGTCCTATGCGCGCTCGGCAATGCGATGGCGCCGAAATGGCAGGTCGAGCCGTTCACGGACCATATCACGCTCACCACGACCAATACCGCTATCCAAGCCGTTGACCCGGCCACAGGTGCCGTGCTCAAAACCCCGCAGGAGGGCGCGTACCGCACCAAGGAAACGCATATCACGGTCGCGTTGGACGGCGGCAAAACCGTGAATGCCATCGTTCGCGAGCCGCTCGACGCGCCGGCAGATCGTCCCGCATGCCTGTTCCTGCACGGTTCGGGCACCGGCAAATCGTCGGAGGCGTTCGGCGACGTGGCGAACGCGATGGCGTCGGCCGGCATCACCACTCTCGTGCCGGACAAGCGGCTCGACAACTACACCATGCTGCACCGCGACTACGTGTCCAGCGCGCACGACTATGCGAAATCGCTGGAAATCCTGAGAAAATGGCCGGGCGTGAGCAGATCGGAAACCGGCATCTACGCCGAATCGGAAGGCACATGGATCGCCACCGTGCTGACGCAACAGCATCCGGATCTTGCCTTCGCCATCCTCACCTCTCCCCGGTCGTTTCGGGCCGTCAGCAGATGACGCTCGCAGCCACCAATTATCTGACCGCCGCGGGCGCACCCGATGCCGTCAAGCAGCTTATTCCGCGCATCACCAGCCTTGGCACACAACGCATGGGACTCGCCTATGCGGATTTCGACGCGGCCAAATACCGCAGATCGCTCACCATGCCGCTACTCATCAACTATGGCGTCAAGGACACAGCCATGCCGGTCGAACAGGGCGCGCGGCTGCTGATCAAAGCCGCAAACCAGGCTGGCAATACGAATGTGACGCTGCGGTATTATGACGCGAACCATCAGCTTCGAACCGGTTCGAATCAGACGGTTCCGGGACTGCCGTTGGAACCGCATTACACGCACGATCTGGAGGATTGGATCAACGCGGTGACGAGCGGCACGGGTGCGAACGGCTGGGCAACGCCGATGATCGCCGGAACGCAGCCGAATCAGACGGTCGCGGCACCGCTGAAGACCCCGCCCGCGCTGGTGAAGTCGATGGGTGTGATTGTCGGCGCAATCGCGGTTTGCCTGCTCTGCGCGCTGCTGGCGATGTGCGGCGCGCCAATTCTGCTCATCGCCGGCTGGGTGCGCGAGCGCCGTGCGTCACGGCGGGTATCGCACGATTCGGTTTCGACGGAACCGGCGGAGCCAACGGATTCGACTTCAATGTTTTCAACGGATGCGACCACACCGACAGGTCCGTCCACACAACCGAATGCGGCACGTCCAATCGCAATAACCGACCATCGATTCCCGGTCGGCATGCGCGTCGCACTGGCGCTCAACACCCTCCTTGCCGTCGGCACGACCGGCGTGTTCCTGGCGTATCTGGTCACCGTCATCATTGATGCGATCTCGTTGACCGACAATTCGGCGGTGCTTGCCAAGAACTGGCATGCCATCGTCATGCTCACATGGCTGAGCCTTGTCGCGTTCGCCTGGCTGTTGGCGGAAATCATCGTGGACGCGTGCCGTCGTCATGCTAGGAATCGCGCGATTGCAAGCATAGATGACGATGCGGATATGAATAATGGCCACGATGCCGCAGCCAGAAGCCGATGCGATATAGGAAAAGATGGAAAAGCATGCATCGGATCCGGCCATGTCATCGTGGCCACGTGTGTGGTGGTGTCGGCGGCGCTATCGTTGGCGCTGCTGGCTTTCTGGGGACTGTTCTGCTGACTGGCGTTCCCGTCGGCGCAGACGCACCGCGGCGACGACGGCCCAGACCACGGAAATGATGAGCAGCAGCGCGCCGAGACCGCCGACCACGTAGAAGAACAGCGTCGAGGGATTCGGCATCCACCGCCATGCGCCGATGGGCAGCAGGCATAGCATGGACATCAGGCCGATCAGGCAGAAGAACACGCCCAGCACGATGGTTCCGGTGCTTGGTCCGGACGGGCGGATTACCAGCTCGCCGTCCGTTTTGCCGATGCGCACTTGCTTGGAGGGGTCGACCGGCTCGGCTGATTTGGCTGGATCAGCCGATTTGACGGAACCGGTCGGACGTGCCGAACGGCCCGCAAAGCTTCCGCGCATGTCTTGTCCGGAGGTTTCCAGCGATTCGGCCTCGTCCTGCGATTCGAACTTCCTCTGCGCTTCCGGACCGCCGTCGAACGGCTTCTGGAACGATTCGGTCTTCGCCTCGCCCGGATCGTCGACGGCCGGCAGGGTTTCCGTGGGCTCGTCCGAGACCTCCGCGATTCCCATGACGTCGGTCAACGGCACTTCACGGGTTTTCTCGTCACTCATTTCGTTTCCTTTCCGCTGGCGCTTTTCCCGACGTTCTTTCCATCGACGCTGCCATGCGATTGGCCGACCGTCGTTCCCACTGGCAGCTTGCTGTCGGACGTGTACTGCATGGTGACACTGCCGCCGACCGTTCCATCGACGTTGACATACAGATCCGGTTCCTCCGGAGCCTTGTCCGAATCGATCGACGGCCAATACCACTTGTTCTCGTAGATCGTTTTGAATGCCTTGTCGAGATCCGTGCCGGCGTATACCGAATCCTGCGAATCGTTCTCCGTATCCGAACCGGCATCGCCCGCATCATCATCGCCGGAATCGTCGAAATCGGTGGTGCCGTTGAGCGCCGGAACGCCCTTGTTCACGCCATGATGGCCGAGTCCCGAATCATCGTTCTCATCGAGGGACAGGCCCATGAAGCCCGTGCCGTTGAAGAACGTAATCCCGTCCGGCCCTCCTATGTAATCCGTGACGTTGGTGTAGCCGTCGTCCGGATCGCTGACCGACCACTGGCATCCGTCCGGCAGCGTGACCACCACCTGGGCGTTCACCACCACCAGATTCAGCTTCCCTGTCGGACATGAGCTTTCGCCGTACGTGCCGTCGTTGAGCTTGACCTTGTGCTTGCCATGCGCTGCCGGATATCCGCTCAAATCGATGTCGAGCACATCGTTGGCGTAGTTCTTGCCGACCACCACCAGTCCCTGTTCGTATCGTTTCATCTGGGCGTCGCTGGTGTCGCTCCATGTCACGATGCCGGAGACCGTCGTGCGGTGGTAGTCATTCGACATCATCCAATCGCGGCTTTCCCATGCCACCGCACTCGTGCAGAACGTCATCACCACGGCCATGAACGCCGCGCACCATGCCAGCGGATGCAGGCCGCCGGTGCGACGGCCCATGCAACCAAGCACGACGATCACCACGCCGATTCCCAGGCAGATGCCGCCGCAGCACAGTGTGGCGAGACGCAGCACACGCAAGGCGTAATCCCAATCAACCGGCATCGTAATGGCGTACCAGCCAGATCCGGCGATCGCCAGCAATGCCAAGCCAAGCGTCACCAGTACCAGCAGCGGTCCGGCTGGCTTGCGGCGGGCGCGTTTCGACTGCGGCGCCGCCACCGTCGGCGGAGCGGTGAAGGTCGGCGGCACATTGGCCGTGGCAAACGCTGCAGGCGGGTTCACCGGCTGCTGAAACGTCTGGTATAGCGATTGGACGGGACGCGCGTACTGCTGGTAGCCGGAAGGCGCGGGACACGTCGGCTGCGGCATCGGCTGGCCTGGCATGCCGGGCATGTTTGCAGTGGTGGCCGTGTTCGTGGACATCGGCTGCGGCATATATTGCGATTGCGCAGGCCGCACCGGCCGTCCCGGCTGAACGGGCTGAGCAGGCTGCCCAGGCCACGATCCGCCCTGCTGCGGCGGCTGCCAGCTCGCCGCATACGACTGGCGGTTCACCAGCAGCCAGAACACCAGCACGGCCACGCCGAACGCCAGCCATCCGGCGCCGGGCAGGCACAGCGCCACCGCGGCGCATACCAGCGCGCCCGCGCAGTTCCAATCCCAATGGCCGTTGACCAGCTCCTCGCACAGGATCCGGCCATCCGTCTCGTCCGGTAGCAGGAACCAGGCCAATGCGTAGAACGCCGCTCCGGCGCCGAACAGTAGCGAGGTGAGAATCACCAGCGCGCGGACCAGGGTGGCGTTCCATCCCAAGCGGCGCGCCACGCCGTCGCACACGCCTGCGATCCACCGGTTGCGGCCGCGCGTGATCCGGCTGGAGCGGATCCATGCGAAGAATCGATTGCCGCGATTCGGCTGCGGCTGATACATCGGCGGCCGTGGCTGCGATTGCGGTTCGGCAGAACCAGCGGCACTGCCGCCTTGCGGATTGTTGTTTGCGTTGCTCATATCTCCATTACAGCAATCCGCAGCCGTCATACGTATCGGGGAACACCCTGAATCTGCCCTGAACACCAGCTGAAAGCCCTGAATCGGCATCCCCGACAGGGCACAATGGAAGCATGAAGTCCTTAGCCAAACCGCGATACACGCAGGAACAGTACGACCAGGCCAGCGCGGTCTACATGCGCTGGTGCTACGTGCAGGCCCTGCGCGAAGGCCGTCCCGTGCCGTCCAAGCCGGCGCGACTGCCATTGCTGCGCCCGACGTACGGCCGCGAGGTCGCTGGCGTGGCCAAAGCCGTCAGCATGCATCTGGGCGTGTCCGTTCATCTCATCCGTTTCATTTTCGTGGTCACCACGTTTTTCTTCGGTGCGGGCGCGATCGCCTATATTTTTCTGTGGATCACCGTACCCGTCGGAGACCCGGTCCAGCAGGCGTACGTCATCGCCGGCAGCCAGCCCGTCGAGAACGCGCCGCTGTCCCACGGCAACGTGAGGAACGTAAGAAACCTAAGGAACGTCGGAAACGGCGGCGCGCAATCGCAAGACAGCGACGGCAACGCGGACGGCATGCAATCCGGCAGCGGAGCACAATCGTCCGAAAGCCTGGAACAGATGTTCGCCAACGCGCCGAGACCCGCGCTGCTGGCCATGGCGGGACTGCTTATGCTGGGCCTATGCGTGGCGATGGCGGCGAAAGGCATTGAAGGCACGCTGATTGTGCCGTTGCTGCTCGGCGTGGTCGGCATCGGCGTGTCCTGGCTTCGTTTCAACGCGAAGGAAGGCCAGTTGTGGACGATGCTCGCCGGCATTGCGATCATTTTCGCCGCATATGCGCTGTACATCGCCACGCATGTCCGCACGATGCCGTCCGCACGGCATGCCACGCTCACCATGCTGGTCGCCGGCCTGGCGATGCTTGTCGGCGTGCTGCTGGCGATCGTGCCATGGATCGTGGCGATGATCCGGGATTTGGGCACGGAGCGCGCGCTGAAGGAGCGCGAGGAGGAGCGCGCCGACATGACCGCCCACCTGCACGACGGCGTGCTGCAGACGCTGGCGCTGATCCAGTTGCATGCCGATGACCAGCAGACCGTGTTTTCACTGGCGAGGCAGCAGGAACGCGAGTTGCGCGAATGGCTATATCAGGAGCGCACCACGTCGGATCGTTCCGTCAACGCCGGTTTGAAGCAGATCGCAGCGCATGTGGAGGACACGCATGGCAAGCCGATCGAGGTGGTGACGGTGGGCGACGCGCGGCCGAGCGCGCAGACCGACGCGTTGTTGGATGCCACGCAGCAGGCGCTCGTCAACGCCGTGACGCATGGCGGCGAACCGGTGTCCGTCTACTGCGAGGCCGGCGACAAGCTGGTGGAGGTGTTCGTACGCGACCATGGCGACGGCTTCGACGTCGACGCCATTCCAGCGAATCGCCTGGGCATCCGCGAGTCCATCATCGGACGTATCAAGCGCCGCGGCGGTACAGTGGAGATTGTGTCGAGGCCCGGCTGGGGCACGGAGGTGCGCATGCACATGCCGATTTCAGGAGCGGCGGAGGATGCGGACAGCGCTACGATCACCACAGCGGACGGCGATACGGGCGTGCAATCGGCGCAATGAACACGGCACATGCAGCAGGTGCGGCAATGAATCAATCGAACCAAGGAGCAGGAATGAGCGAGCGGGAACAGCGCATCAGAATCGCCGTCGTGGACGACCATGAGATGTTCCGCGCGGGCGTGATCGCCACGTTGCAGCCGTATTTCGACGTGGTCGGACAGGCGGCCGACGTGGAGGGGTCAGTGGCGATGATCGCGCAGACCAAACCGGACGTGGTGCTGCTGGACGTGCATGTGCCGGGCGGCGAGAACGGCGGTGGCGCCGAAATCCTCACGAAATCGCGCGCATACTCCCCCGATACCGTCTTCCTCGCGCTGTCCGTGTCGGATTCTCCGCAGGATGTCGGTTCCGTGATCCGCGCCGGTGCGCAGGGATATGTGACGAAGACTATTTCCGGCGACGACCTGGTGTCCTCCATCAAGCAGGTGCATGAGGGCTACGCCGTGTTCTCGCCGAAATTGGCGGGATTCGTGCTGTCCGCCTTCCAGAACGGCCCGAGCGCGAACGGCGCGTTCGGCGGCCCGATCCACGATGACGAGCTGGACCGGCTGTCCAACCGCGAGCAGGAGGTCATGCGGCTGATCGCGCGCGGCTACACGTACAAGGAGGTGGCTTCGGAACTGTTCATCTCCATCAAGACCGTGGAGACCCATATGAGCTCGGTGCTGCGCAAACTGCAGCTGTCGAACCGTTCCGAGCTCACCCGTTGGGCCGCGGATCGACGGATTGTGTGACGTTGCCGCCACGACAACGACAATCGCCATAAACGGCATGGAAAAGGGCTTACCGAAAAATCCTTCGGTAAGCCCTTGATTGATGCGGGCAGAGCGAGATTCGAACTCGCGGAGGCTTGCACCTCAACGGTTTTCAAGACCGTCTCTTTAGACCGCTCAGACATCTACCCTTTGCGCCTAACATCGCTGCTACGCACGAAACGCCAATATACCACAGTGCGCGGAAGTGCGACACCTGGCACAGCCTCCATCCCCGTCGCTTCCAACAGAAAACCGCACACGCATCTGCCCAGAACGACACAAACGGCACTGGGACCGTCCAACATACGAAAAGCGGCGCCGGCACAAATGCCAACGCCGCTTTCACGGATTCATATCAGACGCGAACGTCTTGGAAAATCAGGCTTCCCACTTGGTCGGCTCGATGACTTCCTTGCCGCCCATGTACGGACGCATGGCCTTCGGAATTTCGATGGAGCCGTCCTTCTGCTGGTGGTTCTCGAGAATGGCGACCAGCCAACGGGTGGTGGCCAGCGTGCCGTTCAGCGTGGAGACGGCGCGGGTGTTGCCATCCTCCATACGTTCGCGGATGTTCAGACGACGGGCCTGATACTCGGTGCAGTTGGAGGTGGAGGTCAGCTCACGGTAACGGCCCTGGGTCGGCACCCAAGCCTCGCAGTCGAACTTACGTGCCGCGGAGGAGCCCAGATCGCCGGCGGCGGTATCGATGATGCGGTACGGCACCTCGACCTTGCCGAGCATTTCCTGCTCCATGGCCAACAGGTGCTCATGCTCCTTGTAGGAGTCCTCCTGCTTGGCGTAGACGAACATCTCCACCTTGTCGAACTGGTGCACGCGGATGATGCCGGAGGTGTCCTTGCCTGCTGCGCCGGCTTCACGGCGGTAGCAGGAGCTCCAGCCGCAGTAGCGCAGCGGGCCGTTCTCAAGGTTCAGGATCTCGTTCTCGTGCATGCCGGCGAGCGCCACTTCGGAGGTGCCGACCAAATACTGGTCGTCCGGCTCGCGCAGGCGGTAGATTTCGTCGGCGTGGGAGTTGAGGAAGCCGGTGCCGCGCATTACTTCCGGACGCACCAGCGTCGGGGTGATGGCCAGGGTGAAGCCGTGTTCCTCGGCCTGGTCGACGGCCATGGTGAGCATGGCGATCTGCATGCGGGCCACCTGGCCGCGCAGGAAGTAGAAGCGGGAGCCGCCGACCTTCACGCCGCGCTCCATATCGATACCGGCCACGCCGCGGCCGAGCGTCAGGTGGTCCTTCGGCTCGAAGCCTTCGGCTGCGAAATCACGGATCTGGCCGACCTTCTTGACCACGACGTAGTCGTCCTCGCCACCTTCCGGAGCTTCCGGCTCGACGATGTTGGACAGCTTCCACATGGCGGTGGTGTATTCCTCGGCTGCGGCGTCGGCTGCGGCCTTGTATTCGGAGACCTTCTGGGAGAGTTCCTTGGTTGCGGCGATCAGCTTGGCCTTTTCGTCGGCGGGGGCGGCGGCGACCTTCTTGCCGATCTCCTTCTGCTGCGCGCGGGCAGCTTCGAATTCCTTCAGAGAGGAACGGCGAACCTCGTCGGAGCGCAGCACCTCGTCGACCAGTTCGACCGATTCGCCACGCTTACGCTGGGATTCCTTGACAACGTCAGCATGTTCACGAATGAATTGAATATCAAGCATGCTTCCCAGCCTAGTGCCGAAAGCAGACACTGACGCCATCGTTCTCATTTTTGGATATAACGTGAGGGAACGCCGAATTTTTCATGTCGAATTCGTCTTTTTGCGCAATCGCATAGACAATAGAGGCATGCCTATGCCAGTTATCGTCCTGCTCGTCATCATCGCCGTGGTCGCCGTATGCGCGGCCGCCTTCTTCGGATACCGCGCGTACAAGCACCGTACGCTCGCGGAGAAGCTTGACAAGCGTGACGATGACCAAGTGCATTACGCGTTCATAGTCAATCCTTCAAAGCCCCAGGCGGAACAGCGCAAGCAGCATATCAAGGAGTTCTGCGAGGCGAAGCATCTCACCCAGATCGAATTCATCGAAACGCAGCTCGACAAGGACGGTCGCGCCTGCGCGTTCGAAGCGTTGGACCATGGTGCCGATGTGGTGGTGGCTGTCGGCGGCGATGGCACGGTGCGTACCGTCGCGAGCGCGCTGTCGGGTACCGGGCATGCGCTGGGCATCGTGCCGATCGGCACCGGCAATCTGTTCGCCCGCAATATGGGCATTCCCGTGGACGATATCGATGCGGCGCTCACCGTGGCCACGTCGCACGGCTCCCGTCTGGTGGATGTGGGCCGTCTGACCCTTCTGGATGATGAGACCACCGACCACGGGCATGCGTTCCTCATCATCGCCGGCATCGGTTTCGACGCACTGATGATCGACGACACCGATCCGGAATTGAAGAAGAACATCAGCTGGCTGGCGTATTTCGTGTCGGGCGTGAAGAATCTGTTCGCCCCGAAGTACAAGGGCAATGTGACCATCACCAGCGCCGACGGCAGCACGCATTCCACGCGTGGTCTCACGTTCCGCACGTTCATGGCGGGCAATTGCGGCCAGATCCCCATGTTTTCGCTGATGCCCGAAGCTTCCTATGACGATGGCATCCTCGACTACGAGATCATCGACACGTCCGGCGGCCTGATCGGTTGGGCGAATCTGTTCGGCGACGTGCTGCACCAGACCATCACCGGCAAAGCTCAGCAGAGTCCGCTGTCCACGAACTCCACCGTCGACCAGGTGCAGGGCGTCAGCGCGGAAATCACTTTGGAGAGGCCTGTTTTGGCGCAGGTGGATGGCGATATGCTGCCTGAAACGAAGCACATCCGTTTCAGCGTGGAACGTCAGGCCCTATGCGTGCGCGTGCCGGAGGCCGCTTCCGAAGATACCGGCATACTGGCGTTGAACGCGAATATGTCGGCTACGCCAACGAAACCGCAGCCGACCGAACAGGCAAGCGGGCAGCCGGCCGAACAGTCGAACGATTAGGAACCGTCAGGAATGCGCGGAACGGGCTGCTGAATATCGGAAGATACCGGAAACTCAGTCGTCCTGCCGATTCACTCCGTTGGTCACGCGCGCCACATGCAGGGCAAGATAGGCGATTTCGGCTTCCGTAAGGTCGGAACCAAGACGCATCTTCACCACCACGGCAAGCTGCCTTGCGCACTGGCAAGCCTTCGGATATGAGGTTTTGATTGATTCGATGATTGGTTGCGGCTCATCGTCGAGCTGCTCATGCTGGTGGATGCGTACGAACAGGTAACGCAGATGCGTGATGAATCGCGCCACATTGACGCTGTCCTGCGCAAGCGTGATGCCGTACGCGCCTTCGATGACGGCGATCATCTGCTGGATGATGCCGGTCATGGTGTAGGTGGCGGACAGGTCGCCGCCGGAGAATCCGGCATTCACCAAATGCAAGGCGAGCGCCACCGCCTCACTGCGGGGCAACGCGCCACCCAAATACGTGTTCATCGCGTCGACCATCGCCACGCCTTTGGCGTATTCGTCGGCGTATAGGGAACGTACTTCCGCTTCGAGCGGATATTCGATGTTCTGTTTTCTTTGCGCGCGTTGTATCGCGCCGCAGATGTGGTCGGCGAGCGCCATGACCAGGGTTGGCTGCTTGTCTGCCTGTTCTTTCAGTCCCGTACGGTTCATGGCGTCCGTGACGAGTCTGATGATTTCGGGCGGGATCCCGGCCACTTGTTGCGTCATGTGGTCGGGATCCTTGCCATCGACGGGGATGAACCGACGGACGATCTTCGCGTCATCCACATGTTGTCCCGGCTTGGCTTGGAAGCCTATTCCACGGCCTGTGAGAATCACCTCACGATCACCGTCTCTAGCCAATACGACATTGTTGTTGAATACGCGAAGAACGTCCACGTCGACCCCTTTTTCGCCTCTGTGTGACAGGTTAGCGCTGGATGTCGATCACCTCGTCCCCTGCCTTGACGTCGATGCCGGTCTTCGGCGTGACGGAGGTGAGGGCGGCGGTGTTGAGCACCGTCATCAGCGTGGTGGTGCTGTATCCAGCGTCCTTCACTTTAGCAAAGTCGACGGAAACCAGCGGATCGCCGGCATTCACGCGCTCATCGGCCTTGACCTTGACGGCAAAGCCCTCGCCGTTCATCTTCACGGTGTCGATGCCGACGTGCACGAGCACTTCCACACCGTCATCGGTTTTGATGCCGAAGGCGTGGCCGGTTTCGGCGACGGTCTGCAGCACGCCGGAGACCGGGGCCACGACCTCGCTGTCGGTCGGCTGGATGCCGACGCCTTCGCCGAGCGCGCGGGAGGCGAACACCGGATCGCCGGTTTCGTCCAGGGCGATCACGTGGCCGGCGACCGGAGCGTTCACCACGGTGGTCGCGGCGGCGGCAGCGGCCGGAACTTCGGTCTTGGTGGCGGTAGCAGTCGCGGTGGCGGTGGTGGCAGCCGGAGCGGCTTCCTTGGCTTCGACCGCCGGAGCGGCGGCCTTCTGATCGGCGGCGGCGCGGGCCAGCACTTCAGCCTTCTGTTCCGGGGTGCGGTAGTCGAAGGTGATGATCAGGAAGAAGGAGGTCAGGAAGGAGACCGCGATGGACACCGCGTACACCCACATCTGGTCGAAGACCGGAATGGTCAGCAGCGAGGTGAAGGCGAAGGCGGTGGTGGTCACACCATGCACGGTCTGGCCGGCGGCGGTGACGGACGGGAAGAGCCAGCCGAGGACGGCAATGACGACGCCACCAAGGCCGCAGCCCACGAGCATGCGCTTGTAGACCAGCTTGTAACGCAGGTGGATGCCGTACAGGGACGGTTCGGAAACACCACCAAGCAGGCCGGCTGCGAGCGCGCCGAGAGCGGTCTGGCGCATGTCCTTGTCCTTGTCACGCACGGCGATGAAGAGCACGCCGGCGGTGGCGCCGAAGCAGGCGAAGTTCCACACGCCCATCGGGCCCTGGATGAAGTCGTAGCCGAGCGTCTGGATGTTCATGAGCATCAGGGCGTTGAGCGGCCAGTGCAGGCCGAGCGGCACGAGGAACGGGTACAGCAGCGGGATGATGATGGCGAAGATGAACGGTGCATGGGTGTTCATCCAAGCCAGGCCGACGCCGAGGCCGTTGCCGACCCACACGCCGATCGGGCCGATGATGAAGGCGGTCAGTGCGCCGACGATGATCATGCAGAAGAACGGCACGAACACCAGCTGGACGCTTTCGGGAATGATCTTCTTCAATCCGTGGTAGACGAGGGCGAGCACGGCGGCCATGAGCAGCGGCACGAACACGTTGCCGCTGTAGTCGCTCAACGCCATCGGAATGCCGAAGATGTTGGCGGTGCAGGACTTGGTGCCCAGAGCCGCGTTCTCCACGCACGTGGTGGTCTTGGCGTCCATCAGGCTGGTGAACTGCGGGGTCATGAGGATGGCCATGATGGCGCCGCCCAGCCACGGATCGACCTTGAGCTTCTTGGCGGCGTTGTAGGCGACCATGATCGGCAGGAAGTAGAACACGCCCTTCCAGATGGCCTTGATGAACACCCAGCCGGCGGAGGCCTCGTCATTCGGAATGACGTTCAGTGAGATGAGCAGGTTGACCAGGGCGATGATGATGGAGGCGCCGAGCAGCACGCCCAGGATCGGGCGGAAGGAGTCGGCGAGATACTCGAAGAAGGAGTCCAGCCATGCCACCTTGCCGCGTGCCTTGGAACGGGCCTCGGCCTTGACGTCGGCGTTGCTCTTCTGGCCTTCGCCGGATGCGGAGGCGGCACCGGCGTTCGCCATTTCGGGCAGATGCATGATGTTTTCGTATACGGTGGCCACGCCGCCGCCGATGACGACCTGGAAACGGTCACCGCTTTGCGGGACCGCGCCAAGCACGCCCTTCATATGTTCGAGGGCGTTCTGGTCCACCTTGGACGCGTCCGCCAGCTCGAAGCGCAGTCGGGTGGCGCAATGCGTCAGACTGCGAACGTTTTCAGGTCCGCCGATCGCAGTGATGATCTGCGATGCGAGAGAGTCAGCCATCCTGATTCCTTTCTATTTCCTTCCGATAAGTTCACGTGATGTTGCAGCGCGGCTTTTTTGTAACAAAAGGAACATGGCAACCAATGCTTGCAGTCTTATGTCTAAAATGTTGACTTGCAACCCTGCATGAGTCGAATTCGTTAGAAACAATACACTATCGGCGTGCGATGCGCAAATCGTCGGGCATCGGGACACTGAAACCCCAATTCCATACTGGAGACACGCCGAGACGTCAAAAAGAAAACGTATTCATCGCACATTGTGGGATGGCTTTCCGCGTTCCGCGCAAACTCGTGGCACAATGAAGGTATGGTTGCAAAAAATGCGGGAATGCCCGCCACCCCAGCAGATCTGATCAATGTCGACGAGGTCATTGGAAAGTACTATGACGTCGTCCCCGACCCGAACGTTCCGGAGCAGCGCGTCTCCTTCGGCACTTCCGGACACCGTGGTTCGTCCCTGAAGACCTCATTCAACGAGGCCCACATCGTGGCCATCACGCAGGCCATCGCCGAATACCGCAAGAAGGCCGGCGTCACCGGCCCGCTGTACATCGGCCGCGACACCCACGCCCTGTCCGAGCCGGCTTGGAAGACCGCCATCGAAGTGCTCGTCGCCAACGGCGTGACCGTGCGCATCGACTCCCGTGACGACTTCACCCCGACCCCGGTCGTGTCCCAGGCCATCCTGACCCACAACCGCGCCGCCGACGGCACCCAGCGTTTCACCGGCGAAGGCCTGGCCGACGGCATCGTCGTGACCCCGTCCCACAACCCGCCGACCGATGGCGGCTTCAAGTATGACCCGGTCACCGGCGGCCCGGCTCCGGCTGACGTGACCAACGCCATCGCCGACCGCGCCAACGAGCTGCTCGGCGATTTCAGGAACGTCAAGCGCGTGCCGTTCGAGCAGGCCGTCAAGTCCGATCTGGTCGAGCGTTTCGACTTCCGTGAGCACTATGTGGCCGATCTGGAGAACGTCATCGACTTCGACGTGATCCGCTCCTCCGGCGTGCGCCTGGGCATCGACCCGCTCGGCGGCGCTTCGGTCAACTACTGGCCGCTGATGAACGAGAAGTACAACCTGACCATCGACGTGGTGCGTCCGCAGGTCGACCCGACCTGGAGCTTCATGACCATCGACCATGATGGCAAGATCCGCATGGATCCGAGCTCCCCGTACGCGATGAAGGGTCTGGTCGATTCCCTCAACAACGGCGCTTGGGACAAGTACGATCTGGTCGGCGGCACCGATCCGGATGCCGACCGCCACGGCATCGTCTGCCCGAACTGGGGCGTCATGAACCCGAACCACTACATCGCAGTGTGCGTGGAGTACCTGTTCGGCGGCAACCGTCCGGATTGGCCGGAGAACGCCGGCATCGGCAAGACCCTCGTGTCTTCCTCCCTGATCGACCGCGTGGCCGCCTCCATCAACGCCAAGCTCGTCGAGGTTCCGGTCGGCTTCAAGTGGTTCGTGGACCCGCTGTTCAAGGGCGAGGTCGCGTTCGGCGGCGAGGAAAGCTCCGGCATGTCCTTCCTGCGTAAGGACGGCCGCGTGTGGACCACCGACAAGGACGGCCTGATTCCGGACCTGCTGGCTGCTGAGATCACCGCGAAGACCGGCAAGAACCCGGCACAGCTGCATCAGGAGCAGGTGGAGCGCTTCGGCGAAAGCTGGTACAAGCGCGTCGACACCCCGACCACCCTCGAGCAGAAGCAGAAGTTCGCCAAGCTCACCGGCGACGACGTCGAGGCCACCCAGCTGGCCGGCGAGGACATCACCGCCAAGCTCACCGAGGCCCCGGGCAACCACGCCAAGATCGGCGGCCTGAAGGTCACCACCAAGGACAACTGGTTCGCCGCCCGTCCGTCCGGCACCGAGAACATCTACAAGGTGTACGCCGAAAGCTTCGAATCCCCTGAGGCTCTGGACAAGGTGCTCGCCGAGGCCACCGAGGTCGTGGACAAGGCTCTGGCCGAGTGATACGGCGTTCCGCCAAGTAATCAAGGCGTAGCGCGAAAAGACCCGTTCCGTATGGAGCGGGTCTTTTTCGTTGTCGATATCCGCCGTATGGCACGAAACGTGCTTTTCTGGCATGAAACGCAAGCTCCGCGGCACCCCGTATTTCCCTCTCCCGGTACGCTTGGAAGCAGAGCCGGAACGTCATCCGCGCAATCACGGCACAGCAAGGAGGGAACGTGCGCATCGCCATCGTCGAGGATCACCCTGCCGAACGCGAACTGATCGCCACCATGTGCGCGGAATACTTCAACGGCCGGAACGTCGGCGCAACCGCCGGCAGGAATGCCATGCAAACGGTCTGTGACGTTTTCCCCGACGCGAAATCGTTCATCGAAAGCTGGAAGAACAGCCGTTACGGCCTGCTGCTGCTCGACTGTTATCTCAGCGACGAGAATCTGCCGCATGCCACCACCGGATTGGACATAGCGCGGCTGCTGCGCAATCAGAACGACGACTGCGCGATCGTCTTCATCACGTCCAGCACCGATTTCGCGGTGCTCGGCTACGAGGTGCAGGCGAGCGGTTATCTGCTCAAGCCCGTCAATCGCAAAACCTTCGAAGCCACCATGGAACGCGTCGAGGAGCAGCTGAAGGCAAAACCGCCGGTCACCCATCTGGCAAAGGCGCAGTCGCCCGGCACGGTGGATTCCAGCTGGCATGTGGCGTTCGGCAATCCGGCCGTGACCATGGACCGGCGGCTCATCGCATACGCCCTGTCCAACGCGCACTACGTGGAATTTACGTTCGCGGACGGCACCCAGACCAAAATCCGCACCAATTTCTCCGATGTGGACCGACGGCTCACCGTGTTCGACAACTTCTACCGCACCGCGCGAGGCGTGCTCGTCAACTTCGACTACGTGTCCGGCATCACCAACGCGCAGTTCGTCATGAAAGGCGGCAAACGCATTCCCATCACGAAAACGGCGGTGACCACCACCTGCCGCGCATACGCGGAATACACGTTCACCCGCATGCGTACGGAGGACTGACATGTTCGCACCACTCGGCGAAATCATCCGGAACGGCATCGCCCAAACCACCCCGTCAGGTCTGTTCTTCGCCATCGGAGAGCAGCTCAACGCGTTGTCCGGCCTGGCATTGTGCCTCATCATGGCATGGAGTCACATGGACAATCCACGCCGTAACGGCACACTGTTCATGTCCATCGGACTGGTCTGGTTCCTGCTATGCGGCGTGCTGTGCGGCACTCTGGGCATCCCATCACTGTGGACGGTCATTCCGACCGCGCCGCTTGTGCTGCTGGTCCTGCGATGGCTGACCGAACTGCCATGGCGGCAACTGTTGCTGATTGTGGCCACGGCTTCCTACATGGTGGCGATCGTCTACTATCTGTCGCTCGTCATCGATGTGGCCGTTCTTGGCGCGGATTCAACCAATCTCCGCGTCGGCTGGCCGGGACTGGTCAATCTGCTGCTGCTTGACGTCGTCGCACTGGTCTCGCTTTGGCATCCGCTGCATGATTCGATTCCAGCCACATTCAATTCCCCATCCATCAGCAAAGGCTTCTGGCAGCTTATCTGGCTGTTTCCATTCGTTTCGTCCGCGATTGTGGTGTGGTGCATGCCGGCGGACAATTCCACGCTGCTGGACTCGCATATGCTGGAAATCGCGTTCACCGTGGCGGTGGTCTATTCCTGTTTCATGGTGTTGGTGTATTTCCTCATCTGGTACATGATTCAGCAGTCGGACCGTCTGCTCGCGGCCCGCAGGCGACAGCATTATGAGGCTTTGCAGACGTTGCAGCTGCAACACATGAACGAGCGGATCCGTGAGGCGCGTCAGATCAAGCACAACGTGCGTCACCACATCCACTCACTGCAGGCGTTGGCCGCGGCTGAAGACATGGATGGCATCCGCTCATATCTGGATGAGATGTCCAAACACCGGCTGCTGCAAACGGCACCAATGCAGTATTGCGAGCATGCGTCGCTGAACGCGGTGCTTGTCTACTATTGCGATTGGGTCCGGCATTTGGGTGCGGATGTGGACGTCAAAGCGGCGGTGCCGCAATACATCAACATCAACAACGCGGAATTATGCTCCATGGTCGGCAATCTGCTGGAGAACGCCACGGAGGCCATCACCCAGCAAACGCAGGGCGAGAGGCGGCTCAAAGTGCGCATCCGGTATCGTTCCGGCCCTCCGGCGGCCCTGTTCATCACGGTGGACAACACGTACGGCGAAGCCGATACCAGCATCGAACAGATCGACGGCGATCTCGTCTCGACCAAACATGGTGGCACGGGGCTGGGCACCGCCACCGTACGAGAGACGGCCGAACGGCACCATGGCACGGCCTCCTTCGAGCACAGCGACGGCATGTTCCGCGCCTCCGTCATGCTGTGTCTCGGCGACTAATCGCATATGCCGTTGCCATGCGGTATCGATAGGCGATACCGCATGGCGGACGATGCGGTATGACGGGCAAGCGGCGAGTCGCGCGGCTTTCGTAGGGTAGAAGCATGACGATTACGGTTTCAACAGACGGTTCCGCGCTTGGCAATCCGAATGGTCCGATGGGTTGGGCCTGGGCCGACCACGAGCCCGCGGCAGGCGGCAAGCCGGGGCACGAGCATGCCGGCGATTGCGATGCCGGCGGCGCGACGAACGGCACCAACCAGATCGGCGAATTATGCGCCGTGCTGGAGGCGTTGCGAGCGCATCCCGGTTCCGAAGACCTGGTGATCGAGACCGACTCGCAGTATGCGATCAACTGCTCCACCAAGTGGGTACAGGGTTGGAAGCGCAACGGCTGGAAGAATTCGCAGAAGAAACCGGTGAAGAACGCCGATTTGATCCGCGCCATCGACAATGAGATCGCGCATAGGGCGGGGTCGGTGCGATTCGTGTGGGTCAAGGGTCATGCCGGCAACGCGGGCAACGAGAAAGTGGACGAGCTGGCACGCACGTATGCGGGCGATTGCCGTTCGCATGTGCGCGAAGGCTATCTGCCGTTGGAAGGATGGCAGTCGCTGCTGGCTTCCGAGTATTCGCGTGGCACCGATGTTCCCGAGGATGCGAGGATGCTGATGGATGGTGCGATCAGCGCCGCCGAATACCACATGGGACGCGGACAAGGCGATTCCGCCACGACCGGCACCGGCGATTCCGGTGCCGATACCGCCAATTCCAGCAACAGCACGAAGCCGCGTTCGATCGCCAGCATGCTGGCGGAGCCGGAAGGCGTTTCCCACGACCTTGCGGATTTCGGACAGACAACCGATGACGACGCAGATGATGCGGTGGAAACGACCGTGCTCGAGACCGAACCGGCGGAAACCACCACAACGCTTGAGACCGAAGCGACGAAGGTCATACCCGAATCCAGCTTCCCGGACGCGGGCGGTCCAGCCGAACCGGACGAATCCGGAGAAACAGACGAATCCGGGAAAACGGACGAATCCGGTGAACCGCATCAATCCTATGCGCAGATGCTGGTCAAACCCGACTATTTTCCCCGTGAAGGCGACGAGAACGACAAGCCGGTGACGGGCAACGCGGACGGCACGGACACGGACAGCACGGCCGTACCGCAGAATGCGAACGAATCGCACAGCGAATCGCAAGACGACGAAGAATCGGCACCGGAACAGGCAGCTTCATCGCAATCGCAGGATCTGCCGAAACTGCCGCATCGTCCAAGCCCATCGGGCCTGTCGGTGTCGGGTACGGTGCGGTTCACTCCCCCACCGGAATCCAGCCCGACCTTCGACGGCAATCCACGTCTCATCCGTGGGTATATCGCCGTGGAAGGCTATGTGATGGGTGACGGCACGCTGGTATTGGACGAGGCGCCGTTCGCGGTCAAACATAGCTGAGCGAGACATGTGGGGAGCCGCTTTACGCAAGCCGCTCCCCACATGTCATTTCATGCGCGGCTTTTTTGCACGCCACCTCACGCAGGACCGTGAAACATTCCGTGAAAACTTTTCCGCAGTCCAAAACAGACACCTGCTCCCGCAACCGACCATTCGCGCCTTGAAAATCAACGCATCCGATAGTATGGAGACGGTCTTAACCCCATATCGAAGGAGGATCATGGACAAGGCACAGCAGGACGCGCTGAAGAAGGCGGCCGGCATCGAGGCTGCAAAGCTGATTCAGAACGGCATGATCGCAGGTCTGGGCACCGGCTCGACCGTGCGTTTCCTGGTCGACGAGCTCGGTCGTCGCGTCAAGGAGGAGGGTCTCGAGTTCACGGGCGTCACCACCTCCCGCCGCACCCAGGAGCAGGCCGAAGGCTACGGCATCAAGATCGTGGACATCGACGACGTCGACCACATCGACGTGACCATCGACGGCGCCGACGAGGTCGACAAGAACTTCAACGGCATCAAGGGCGGCGGTGCGGCTCTCCTGTGGGAGAAGATCGTGGCCACCAACTCCAACAAGATCGTGTGGATCGTGGACGAGTCCAAGGTCGTGGACACCATCGGCAAGTTCCCGCTGCCGGTCGAGGTGATTCCGTTCGGCGCAGGCCAGGTCGTCAAGAAGTTTGAGGCCAAGGGCTACAAGCCGGTGCTGCGTCTCGACGCGAACGGCGAGCCGGTGCGCACCGATGAGAACAATTATGTGGTGGATCTGCACCTCGAGCGCATCGACCACCCGCAGGAGCTCGCGCAGGACCTCATCACCACGGTCGGCGTGGTCGAGCACGGCCTGTTCCTGAACATGGTGGACCAGGTCATCGTCGGCGATCCGAACGGCCCGCGCGTGATGGACAACCCCAACAAGTGAGATCTTGACAGGCAGGCGTGTCGGCTGGTGTGGAATATACCGGCCGACACCGCCGCGCAGATAGCAAAAATCCCGCGACTCCGAAAGGAATCGCGGGATTTTGTTTGAGCGGACGCTTCACACGCGCCTGAAGACTACTTGCGCTGGTGGCGAGTCTTACGAAGCAGTTTACGATGCTTCTTCTTGCTCATGCGCTTGCGGCGCTTCTTGATGACCGAGCCCATCTCAGCCTCCGTTCCTTAAACTCAAAGGGTAAAAGTTTGCAACTTGCCCAATACTACACTGCTTCGGGGACGAATACGCGCGCAGGCATTCATATGGTGGAAAATCACGTTTCGTTTTCCGCGTGATAGTCCATCAGCCGGCCGCGATTCGCCATCGAGACGATTCCGTCGACGTTACAGGGGGAACTGCTGGTAGAAACGCTGGATGTCGTTCTTCGCGCCGGTGGCATAGAAAACCACCGTATCGTTGCGCCACACGGCAACGGCCTTGGTATCGTCGTCCGGATCGGCTTTGGCGCTGTAGGCGCCGGTCGTCTTGCCGGAGACCTTCACGTTGCCGCTTCCCAGCTCCTTGCCGGTCATGGCTTCAGCCAGCGTGTCGTACTGGGATTTCGCCTTGTCGTCGTCGTTCCACTGGCCCACTTCCAGCGTGACGTCCTGTCCTTTCTTGCCGGTGGAATACGTCAACGCGTATTCCTCGACGGGAGAGGTGCTGGACCACGTCGTGCTGGCGTCAGCCTTGGTACGCGCGTAATTCAATACGGAATCCGGCATGGCCTTGAGCAGCTCGCTGGCCCCGTCGGGCAATGCCACGGCATCGATCGACGGTTTGGTGGGCTCCGTCTTGTCGCCGTCCGTACCGTTCGAAGTGGAAGCCTGCTGGCTCGTCTGACCGGCCTGACCGGCCTGTCCGTTCTTGTTCAAGGCCCAACCAGGCCACACAAATGCGGAAATCAGAGCAAGCACAACCACAAGCGCGGCTGCTACGACGGCGGCAATCAATTTGCCATGCGAAGAGGAATTCTGCGTATCAGACATGCTTGTCATTCTTTCACAGCCATAAGACGCGCAACCATCCCCTCGAAGTCATGGAATCCAGTTCCCGAAACGGTTTTCAGCGCAATGTCTGTGCAACGAGTACGCCACCCGCGAACGTCTTGTCCCAAAACCTCCGTATTGTCGGCGATATGGCAAAGACGTCCTCGCAATTCCTCTGTTCCGAATGCGGCTGGAGCGGCCTGAAGTGGCTCGGCCGCTGCCCCGAATGCGGTCAATGGGGCACCATTGAGGAATTCCATGAAGCCCGTCCCGCGGCAGGCTCGCGTACCGCGGCTCCGGGACGGACCTCGCGCACGCAATCGCATCCGGTCGCATCGTCCGCGGCGAGGCCGATCACCGACATAGGCACGGAGAACATCTCCAGAATCGCCACAGGATTTTCGGAATTCGACCGCGTGCTCGGCGGTGGCATCGTGCCGGGATCGGTCACGCTGATCGCAGGAGAGCCGGGCATCGGCAAATCGACATTGCTGCTGGAAACCGCCGGCAATGTGGCGAGGCTGACGGCGTTCGCCACCGAGCGCAATACCGTACTGTATATTTCCGGCGAGGAATCGCAGGCGCAGGTCCGCATGCGCGCGTCGCGCATCGGCGCCATGGAGCCGAATCTGCTGCTCGCCTCCACCACGGATCTGTCCACGGTGTTGGGGCTTATCGAACAGTTCAAGCCGGCGTTGGCCATCGTCGATTCGGCGCAGACCATCGTCTCGCAGGACGTCGATGGCATCTCCGGCGGATCCACGCAGGTGCGCGAAGTGGCGAGCGCGCTGATTGACACCGCCAAAACCCTTGATATCCCAGTGCTTTTGGTGGGGCATGTCACCAAGGATGGTTCGATCGCAGGTCCGCGTACGTTGGAGCATCTGGTGGATGTGGTCTGTCAGTTCGAAGGCGATGCCGAAACCGCGTTGCGTATGCTGCGTGCAGTGAAGAACCGTTTCGGACCAACCGATGAGGTCGGCTGTTTCGATATGAGCGGCGAGGGCATTGAGGAGGTGACCGATCCGTCCGGCCTGTTCCTATCAACCGGCAATGGTTCTGCGGCGACGCAGGTGGATGGCACGTGCGTGACGTTCACGTTGGATGGGCATCGCAGTCTGCCGATTGAAGTGCAGGCGCTGGTCACCAGGTCGGTGCTGCCGACGCCACGTCGCGCGGCGAACGGTGTGGACTCCAACCGTATCGCCATGCTGGTGGCGGTGTTATATCGTCACGGTGGCATCAATCTGCTGGCCAACGACCTGTACATTTCCACAATCGCCGGCGGTCAGGCGCGTGAGCCGGGTTGCGATCTGGCGATTGTGGCCGCGTTGGCGAGCGCTGCGAAATCGAAACCGATTCCCCGCACGACGTGCGCGATCGGCGAGATTTCGTTGACCGGACAGGTGCGTCCGGTGCCGAGACTGGAATATCGGCTTCGTGAGGCGGCGCGTCTTGGTTTCACCACCGCCGTTGTGCCGACGCTGCGCAAGAACGTCGCCGTGCCGGGAATGGGCGTGGTGCAGGCGGATACGTTGCAGGACGCGTTGGCCGCGATTCTGCGATAGGTCGCCGATGCCCAAACGGCATCGCCATCCGCATTTTGCAACCCGGGAAAGCCCGTTTGGGTAACAAAACACAGATGGCGTCAATGATTCGCGTCAATCGAACCAATCAAATCAATCGAACCGATCCGTCTCAAGCGGTGAGGCGCTTCGTCTCCTCGACGTTGCGTTTCAGCTCGACCACCAGATCGTCGGCCGAATCGAATTTGATCTGCGGGCGCAGGAATCCAGCGAATTCCACGCGCGCCTGATGGCCGTACAGGTCCAACCAGTCATCGGTGATGGCGTAGGCTTCCACCACGCGTTCGGCGTCACCGTCCTCGTTGAACGTCGGCTTGGTGCCGATGGAGATGGCCGCCGGCCAGCGGTGTGGCGACTGCATGGCCACGCGCACGTTGACGGACGAAGCATCATACTGCTGCGATACGCCGTCGGCCGGCTTCTCCCCGGCTTCTTCGCCACCGTCGGCGGACTTCTCCCCCAAATCGACCAGCCAGCCGGCGTACACGCCGTCCACCGGCAGGTATCCGGCGACGTTCTCGCTCAGATTGGCGGTCGGGAATCCGATGGTGCGGCCGCGTTCCTCGCCATGCACCACGGTGCCTTCCACGGCATGCGCGTGGCCGAGTATCGCGTCTGCGTCCTTGATACGGCCTTGGCTCAGCAGATAGCGCACATTGGTGGAGCTCCACGTGCGCACTTCCTTGGCCTGATGCTTCTTGCTCCATGCGCGTCGTTCGGCCTTGGAAGCCCCCTCCAGAGGGTCGGAAGGCTCGCCGGGTTCGGACGGCATCACCGGCTTCGCATTGACCGGCACTCGGGTCAGCCCCGGACCGAAATCGTCCACGACCTCCAGCTGGAACACGCCGGTGGCGAGCGCCAGATTCTCAATGGCTTTCACGTTTCCGGCGCGGTTCGCGCCCATGGCGGCGTCGGAGCCGAGCACCAGCGTGCGCATGCCGAGTTTGCCGACCATCTGGCCAAGGAAGAAGCGGTATGATTTCGCGGCGAATGCCATGGTGTAGCGCACGATGAGCGTGTAGTCCACGCCGATGGCGTCGATGGCGCGCAGCCGTTCGTCCACACTGGTCAGCGCCTGCGTGTCAGGCGTGCCTGCGGGCGGTTCCTGACCGTCATGTTTGGCGGCGTAAGCGTGCACCAGCGCGGGACGCGGGTCGAACAGCACCACCACGGAGAACGCCTGCTCCTGTTCGGCGAGTTCGGCCACACGGCGGATGACCGCCTGATGTCCCTGATGCATGCCGTCGAATGAGCCGATGGTCACCACGGACTTCTTGTCGTTGCTCAGGGTCGGCCAAATCCACCATGCCGCTGGCATCGGGGGTAAGCGTGATCGTCTTCATATGTCCTTCTTCGTAGGGTTGTCTTGTTCGCCTTGGGACTGCCGTCCGCCATTCAGCTGAATACCGCGACCGGCTTGGTCTCGCCTTTTTTCGCGCGTTCCACGATTGCCACCAAATCGTTGGTTTCGGCCACGTACGCCGCCATGGTACCGCGGATATCACGGGCGATTCTGCGTCCGAACCGCAGGTCCGTGGCCTCCTGCTCGCTGATTCGCAGCATGTCCATGGAAGCGGCGGCGCTGGCTACCAGGTCGAGCGCATGGTCGGCCGCATGGTCGGCATCGTCGAGCACCGCACGGTTGCGCGTCACTTCGACGCCTTCGCGATTGGTGAAGGTCTTGGCTTCCGTATGCGCGGTCATGACGTTCGGCATGTCCACCGAGAAACGGCCGACACGGATGCGACGCAACATGGTCAGATGACCGCCGAGACCAAGCTCGTCGCCCAGATCTCGGCCGAGCGCGCGGATGTAGGTACCGGCGGAACAGGTCACTTTCACATCGAGTTCCATGACCGGCTGCATGTCCGGTTCTAACGTGTTGGCATGCCATGCCGAATCCGGAGCGACTTCTGCGGCATTGACGAGCGGCGAACCCGCGCGCACGGATGAGGCATAGCCGTAGCGCACCGCGGAAACGCTGAATTCCGAGATGTTGACCGGACGGGCTTTGAGTTCCACGTCCTTGCCTTCTCGGGCCAGATCATAGGCGCGCTGGCCGTTGATTTTGATGGCTGAATAGGAGTTCGGCACCTGCTCGATGCGCCCGGTGAAATGATGGGCGATGGCGTCTTCAACGGTCTGTCGTGAGGGGAATTCGGCGATAGTTCCCTCCCCCGGCAGCAGTTCGCCGTCGGCGTCGTCCGTGGTGGTGCGCTGGCCGAGTCTGATGGTGGCCAGGTAGGTTTTGTCGTGGTCGACGATGTAGTTGAGCAGACGTGTGGCGTTGCCGAAGCCGACCACCAGCACGCCGGTGGCCATCGGGTCGAGCGTGCCGGCATGGCCGACGCGTTTCATGTGCAGGGCGCCACGCACCGCCGCGACCACATCGTGGCTGGTGACGCCCTGCGGCTTGTCGATGACCAGCAGACCGGAGTTGTCAGGCTTCGTCGTCATCGTCCCAATCCTCGACCTCGACATCGTCATCATCGTCGAAGTCGTCATCATCGGGCTCGTCGTGCTTGTACGGATCGGCGTCGCCGGCGTATTGCGCGTTGGCGCGGGACTTGGCGAGTTCTTCGTCGCGCTTGTGTGCGAGCGCGAGGATGTCCTCGATCTCATGGGCCTCGCCCGGCACTTCGTCGAAGATGAATTCCAGTTGCGGGGTGAGTCGCAGTCCGGCCTTTGGTGCCTACCAGGGAACGCAGGCGTCCTTTGGCCTGGTTCAGGGCCTGCTGCGCGCGGCGGCGTTCGCCCTGCTCGTGTCCTTCATGGCCGAGCTGGGTCCAGTAGACTTTCGCGATCTGCAGATCGTTGGTGACGCGCACTTCGGTGATGGTCACGTTGGCCAGTCGCTTGTCGTGCAGCTGCGCCTCCATGGACGATGCGATCACACGCTGAATCAACGCCGCGATGCGCGCGGCGCGGGGATTGGTTCCTGCCATTGCTGTCCTTTTGATGAAAAGTTCTTGTTGTATCACGGAACGCCCGCAGTCGTGAACCGGCTGTGGGCGTTCCTTAACTGGTTATCGATGCGAAGCTCGAAGCACTCGGCTACTTACGCTCGATTTCCTGCATTTCGAAGGTCTCGATGATATCGCCGATCTCGATGTCGTTGAAGGTGCCGAGGTTGATGCCAGCCTCGTAGCCTTCCTTGACGGAGGTGACGTCGTCCTTGAAACGACGCAGCGAGGAGATCTCGAGGTCGTTGACGGTGGCGATGCCGTTGCGCAGGATACGGCACTTCGTACCACGCTTGACTTCGCCGTCCTGAACCATGACGCCGGCGATGTTGCCGAACTTGGAGGAGCGGAAGATCTCGCGGATCTCGGAGTGGGAGGTGACGACCTCTTCGTATTCCGGCTTGAGCATGCCCTTGAGGGATGCTTCGATGTCCTCGATGGCCTTGTAGATGATCGAGTAGTACTTGATCTCCACACCTTCGCGTTCGGCCAGATCCGCCACCTGGCGGTTCGGACGGACGTTGAAGCCGATGATGACGGCCTTGTCGACGGTGGCCAGGTTGACGTCGTTCTGGGTGATGGCGCCGACGCCGCGGTGGATCACCTGGATGCCGACCTCGTCGGACACCTCGATCTTCATCAAGGAATCTTCCAGAGCCTCGACGGAACCGGAGGAATCGCCCTTGATGACGATGTTGAGCATATCCACCTCGGACTTGGCGAACTGCTCCTTGAGGCTTTCGAGGGAAACGACCTTGCGGCGCTTGGCCAGCTGGGCCGCACGCTCGGTGGCCTGACGCTTCTCGGCGATCTGACGTGCGGTACGGTCGTCGGAGGCCACCAGGAACAGGTCGCCTGCGGTCGGCACGGAGGTCAGACCCAGCACCTGCACCGGAGTGGACGGACCGGCTTCCTGCATGTGGTTGCCGTTTTCGTCGAGCATGGCGCGGACACGACCGTAGGAGGTGCCGGCAACGATGGCGTCGCCGATGTGGAGGGTACCGGACTGCACCAGCACGGTAGCCACGGCGCCACGACCCTTGTCAAGTCGGGCTTCGACGGTGGCGCCACGGGCGTCCATATCCGGGTTGGCGCGCAGGTCGAGCTCGGCGTCGGCGGTGAGCAGCACCGCTTCGAGCAGCTTGTCGACGTTGGTGCCCTGCTTCGCGGAGATGTCGACGAACATGGTGTTGCCGCCGTATTCTTCCGGAACCAGACCGTATTCGGTAAGCTGGCCGCGGACCTTGTCCGGGTTGGCGCCCGGCTTATCGATCTTGTTGACGGCCACCACGATCGGCACATGCGCGGCCTGGGCGTGGTTGATGGCTTCCACGGTCTGCGGCATGACGCCGTCGTCGGCGGCGACCACGAGGATCGCGACGTCGGTGAGTTCGGCGCCACGGGCACGCATTGCGGTGAAGGCTTCGTGGCCCGGGGTATCAAGGAACGTGATCTTGCGCGGCTCGCCCTCAAGGTTGACGGTCACCTGGTATGCGCCGATGCGCTGGGGTGATGCCGCCGGCTTCGCCTTCGATGACGTTGGTGCGGCGGATGGTGTCGAGCAGTCGGGTCTTACCGTGGTCGACATGGCCCATGACGGTGACGACCGGCGGACGCGGCTTCAAATCCTCGTCCTCCTGCAGTTCCTCTTCGTCCAGGTTGATGTCGAACTGCTGCAGCAGCTCCTTGTCTTCCTCTTCGGCGGACACGATCTTGATGTTCCAGCCGATTTCCTCGCCGAGGATCTGGAACGTGGCCTCATCCAGGGACTGGGTGGCCGTGGCCATTTCACCAAGGTGGAACAGCACGGTGACCAGCGCCGCCGGATTGACGTTGATCTTCTCGGCCAGATCGGCGAGGGACGCACCCTGACGCAGACGGACTTCCTGTCCGTTGCCGGTCGGAATGCGCACGCCGCCGATGACCGGAGCCTTCATCTCCTGGAATTCCTGACGCTTCGCCAGACGGTTCTTACGCGCCTTCGAGGACTTGCCTCCCTGACGTCCGAACGCGCCTGCAGCGCCGCCGCGGCCGCGGCCACCACGTGCCGGACCATTGCTCGGAGCGCTGTTGCCGCCCTGGAAACCGCCGCCATTGCCACCGAAACGATTGCCGCCGCCGGCGGGACGCTGGCCACCGCCCTGACCCGGACGATGCTGGCCCCACTGGCCTGGCTTCGCGCCGCCCTGACCCGGACGACCACGGAAGCCGCCACGCTGGCCACCGCCCTGACCCGGACGGCCACCACGACGTCCTTCGCCATTGTTGACGCTCGGACGGTTCATCGGATGCGGACGCGGAATATCACCCGGAGTCGGGGTGTGCATGCCCTGCTTGCGGCTGAACGGATTGTTGCCCGGGCGCGGTCCCGGGGTGTGCGGCTTCGCGCCATTGGCGTTGTTGCCGCCCTGCGGAGCGTTGCCATGCTGGGGGCGAGCTCCCGGAACGGCCGTCGGGCGACCGGACTGGCGGCGGTCTCCACCCTGCGGACGCGGGGCGTTGCCGTTAGGACGATTGCCATGCTGGCGGGATTCGCCTGGACGCGGCGCGCGATGGCCCGGCTTCGGGGCATCGGACTTGGAAGCGGCATGATGCGGCTTCGGCGCTGCGGGGGCAGCCGGCTTCGGTGCTGACGGAGCGGCCGGCTTTGGCATGGAATGAGATGCCGGTTCGACAGGCTTCTTGGCCGTATGGCCCGGCTTCTTGGAATCAGATGCGTTGCCCTGTCCGCTGGACGCGAATGCGTTCCTCAGCTTGCGTGCAACGGGAGGTTCAACGGTAGACGATGCGGACTTCACGAATTCGCCCATCGCCTCAAGTTTGCTTAAAACGGTTTTGCTGTCAACGCCAAGTTCCTTGGCAAGTTCATATACGCGTGCTTTCGGCACTCAATTCTCCTATCTTGGGCCGCGCGCATACGGGCGCGACCGCTACTGATTCACGGCGAGCTTGTTCCTTCTCATCGTGCAACCATGTTCGTGATACCTCGTCTTTTCCCTGGGCATGACGGCATGGCCGTCACGCTTTGGATTGTCGAGTCCAGCATACTCAAGCCCGTGGATTGTACGTCCACGGGCTTGTTGTCTACCGGAAGTGTTGTTTATTCCTCGGTTTCCCCATCGGAATGGTCCGCCGATTCGGCCATCTTCTTGGCATGCGCCTCAGCGGATTCGATGCCGATCTTCCAGCCGGTCAGCTTGGCCGCAAGACGTGCGTTCTGGCCTTCCTTGCCGATGGCCAGGGACAGCTGGTCATCGTGGATGAAGGCGATGGCCGTCTTGTTCTTCTCGCTGATCACCTGCACACCGGTGGCGACGGCCGGAGACAGCGCCGCGGCGACGAATTTCGCCGGATCCGCGGACCAGTCGACGATATCGATTTTCTCAGGACCGAGGTTCTCCATGACGGCGCGCACTCGGGCTCCGCCGGGGCCGATCAGCGCGCCCTTCGGGTTGACGCCTTCGGTGTTGGCACGGACGGCGATCTTGGTGCGGGCGCCCGCCTCGCGGGCGATGGCCATAATCGACACGGCTCCCGAAACCAGTTCCGGAACCTCACGTTCGAACAGGCGGCGGACCAGCTCCGGATGGGAACGGGACACCACGATTTCCGGGCCCTTCAGACCACGGGCCACGTTCACCACGTACACGCGGATACGTTCGCCGTGACGGTAGCGTTCGCCGGGCACCTGCTCGCGGCGCGGCAGCAGGGCTTCGACGTCGCCGACGGCCACGTGCACGTTGGATGTGTCCTTGACGTCCTGCTGCACGATGCCGGTGATGAGCTTGCCCTTCTGACCGGAGAACGCGCCGAACACCTTGTCATCCTCGGCCTTGCGGAACAGCTGGCTGATCACCTGACGAGCGGTCGCAGCGGCCAGTCGGCCGAAATCGTGCGGAGTGTCGTCGTATTCCTCGCCCAGAGTCGGCGCGGGATGGGGATCGTCTTCAGTCGGCTCGCCAGGAATCTCGTCCTGGGCCCATACGGTGAAGCTTCCCGCACGCGGATCAAGCTCGACGCGAGCGCGCTTCGCAGCGTGAGGGGTTTTCAGATATGCCAGTCGCAATGCTTCCGAGAGTGCGGCATCCAGCGTCTCGGGATCAATTCCCTGCCCAGCGGCGAGCTGGTGCATTCCTGCCAGGTCCAGTTCCATATTTCCAAGACCTCCTATATGAAGTTATTCCGAGCGCATGGCCCAATGGTCACAGTCAGATATTAGTCTAATGATTCATGCAGACACGTACCCCTTCTTTCCGCTCGGTTTCTTTTATCGCGAAACGCGTCTGCGCATTGCTTTGCACCGCTATCCTCATGCCGGCGCTGACGGCATGCTCCATGCCCAGGATCGCAGGCAGGGCTGAAGCCGAACAACGGCAAAGCCCGTGCGAGAAGGCCTATTTCGATGCCACCGCCGATAACAAGATCGCACACGACCAGCATCAGCACATCATCCGCCGCTATTTCTCGGCGCAGCAGGCGGTCTCCGCATGGACGAACACCGCGGCGCAATGTCCGGCGCGTTTTGCCGAAGGCACGTTGCGCAGCGCGCAGGCACGTCATATGGCTCGCGCACTGGGCGATCAACTGTCGGTGGCCATCGCGCCGATCACGCTGTCGCGTTTTGACGATGTCGAATCGCTTGACGTCGATTCCAAGTCCCTTGCCACCGCCGCGCAGGCCGAAGACCGTGCCGGATTCGCCATGGAAGTGCTGGCGGCCCGCAACAGCGGCCATGCGACGCTGGATATCAGCAATCGTCATAAGACCACATCGCAACGGTTCGCATCCTTCTCGGGCACCATTGACGATCGTAGGAAAACGTACGAGGCCACCGCCTTGCTCGCCCACCCCGACACGATGCTCGATTCCGCCACCGGCCTTACGGCACCGACCGACGCCACCATCGAAATGAACTGCGCGCGAAGCGAGATAACGGCAATCGCCGGAAGCTCCAATGCCGCGAACGATCATTCCCAGTCACGCGTCACCAATGCAAAACAGTCGACGGATTCGCGAGCGCAATCCCTGGGCGTGCTTGCCGGTCTGATTGCGGACCGTGTCGAATTGGCGCTTGATTGGGGCTATCCTTCCTTCGACGAAGCGCTGTTCGCCTAAGGACGCACAGTCGGGCGCAAAGCAAGACACGCCGGAAATCACACCGTTGCAGCCAGTCCGATTTGACAATCGCCACCGCTGTGGCACAATTATCAAGTTGCTTGTTTTCAGGTGACGAATGGATAAGTGTCCGAGCGGTCTAAGGAGCACGCCTCGAAAGCGTGTGAGGGCGAACCCCTCCGCGAGTTCGAATCTCGCCTTATCCGCATGCAATGAAGGTTGAAACAATGGCGTTTCGGCCTTTTTTGTTTATCTGCTTTGCATCTGCCGAAATACGGAATCCGGCATCGAGAAAACGTCGGGGAATCAGTATCCCTGCTCGTGCACGGAAGCGTTGACCCACTGGTCCTGCTTGACGTCGCAGCCGGAGAAGATGCCGATGTCGAGCATGCAGTCGCGGTAATCGCGGCCATGGGCGATGGTGATGTAGTTGTCGTCGACCATACGGTTGTGTGTGGGGTCCAAACCGACCCAACGTCCATCATGGTAGATTTCGACCCATGCGTGCGTGGCGCCCTCGCCGCCGAGCAATCCCGCGATGTATCGGGCAGTGAGTCCGACGTGCCGGCACACGGACAGCATGACGTGCGCGTAATCCTGGCATACGCCCTTGCGTTGAGCGAACGCTTCCTCGGCGGTGGTGCGGATGGTGGTGGAGGCCGGCGTGTAGACGAACGTTTTGAACACCTCGTCCATCACCTCACGGGCTTGGTCGATCGGCGTGCAGTCGGCAGGCAGGGACGCGATGCGTTCACGGCAGATGCCGATCAACGCTTCGATGGCCGGCCCCGGCACTGTCAACGCCGAATTGAAGCGGTACAGCGGCTTGATAGATTTCGGATTTGATATGCGCGTTGTCCACGAAGGCGATGCCGGTCACCGAGTAGTTGAACATGGTGTGCGGTTCGGGAATGAATCCGGTCATCACCACGGAATCGAAGGAATCGATGGTGGTTTCGAGTTCCACATCCGGTTCGATTTTGACTGCCACGTCGATCACCTGCTGGCGTGGGCCGGTGGCTGGAATGCAGCGCAGTTGGAAGCGATGGTCGGTCACGGGCGAGCTGAATGAGAGCTTCATCTCATAGTCAAACACCAGTTTCTTCACATCGTCTCCTCAGCGATTATTGTCGTTCCTTCGGCGTTTTCCACGCCGTGGGCCTTGTTCTAGCCGTTATACACGCACCGTGCGATGGCTGTGGCACGTATTCTTCACAGTCGCGCGGCGTCCATGTCCATCGTGTTGAGCATGCCCAGATCCTTCAGATCCTTCGTGGAGATGCGCCCATCGAAATCTTTCAGCAGCATCCCCAGTTTTTCCGCAAGCTCCGCATATCCCCGCTGCGGCAGCTGGCCGACCAGCCAGCGCAATCCTTCGGCGAAGCATTGCGGTACCGGCAGACCGTTCAACGGCAGGATGTAGCTGCCCAGTTTGGCGAGCGGCGCCTTGAGCTCTTCCACGGAATATCCGAATCGTGTGTACAGATCCAGACGTTCCAGATATTTGCCCACGAAAATGAACGATTTCAGAGTCGGTTCGACGGGGGAATTCTCCACACCTCCCCAGAAGGCGAGCATGTTGTCCGCGATGTCGCGGTGTTTGAAGATGTCCGCGTCCGTGCCGCCGTATTCGGATGCCTCCACTATGGAGCTCATGGCCAACTCCACCTGCTGCAACGAGCGAGAACCAAGTTCGGGGCGCAGAATCACCGCGTTGTTGAACGCGTAGACGATGGCGCTGCGTACGGAATCCGGATTCTTCTCGTCGTACAGGAAGCTGTGGATAAACGCGTCGAAATCCTCGAAATCCTCCGGCAGGTCGAGCGCACGGGCGAACGGTCGGAACGCGTCCACATCCGTGTCCATCACACGGTCGTAGAAGGGGAAGAATTGGCTCAGCGTGGTGAATACGCGTTCCGTGTAGCGGCCGAGCCAGAACAGGTTGTCGACCTTCGACGCGGTGACGAGTGCCAGCGAGTGCTTGCGGGACTGCTCCAGCACGCGCACGACCTCCGAGCCGGGTGCGTAATCATGCTCCACGCCGGTCTCTTTGGCCAGTACCCAGGTGTCCTTGAAACCGCCGCCCTGTGATGAGTTGACGATCATCTGGCCCGGTATGGACGAGTAGCGTGTCAGTCCCGAATACCATACGTGCGTGTTCTTGCCGGTCACCACGAAGGCGCGCAGGTCGCATTTACGTGGGCTCATCTGTCCGGTTTCGGGGTCCACCACGTCGATGTTCTTGAATTGGATGACCTCCTGCGCGATGAACCGGCGCGGTTCGGCCTTGATGCGTTCGGCCAGTTCCTCTCGTTGCGACCGGTCGAGCGATGAGCCGAACACGACGCCGTAGCCGCCCGCTTCCGCCACATCCTTGATGACCAGTTCGCCGAGCCGGTCGAGTACCTCCTTGCGGTCCTTGTCGAACATCGGCATGTAGGTCGGCGCATTGTGCAGAATCGGCTCTTCGCCGAGATAATAGCGGATCATGTTCGGCACGAAATAGTAGATGGCCTTGTCGTCGGCCGCGCCGTTGCCCGGAGCGTTGACGATCGCCACATTGCCCGACCTGTAGGCGGACAGGATTCCCGGCACGCCGATCACGGAATCCGGGTTGAACGCGAACGGGTCGAGATATTCGTCGGACAGACGGCGGTAGACCACGCCGACGCGGTGTTTCCTGCCGGCATAGTCGAGGAAGTACACTTTGTTGTCCACGACTTCGAGGTCTTCGGGGAACGCGAGCGCCGCGCCGGTTTTCTCGGCCAGGTATGCATGTTCGAAGAACGCGGAATTGTACCTGCCGGGGGTGAGCACCACTGCTATGCCGTCGGTGGAGACGAAATCCATGAATTGGCGCAGCAGTCGTGGATAATCGCGATTGTCGCGCACACGTACGTTGCGGAACAGGCTGGGCGTGATTCTGCGTTCGATATCGCGGGCGAACAGCGGATAGCTGGCACCGGATGGAATGCGCAGATTGTCTTCCAGCACCCACCATTGCCCGTCCTGCCCCTGCACCAGGTCCTCGCCGGCGACGTGCGCGAACACGCCGCCCGGAGGTGTCACGCCGTTGACTTGCGGAAAGTATCCCGCGGACGTGTACACGTATTCTTCCGGCACGATGCCGTCCTTGATGGCCTGCTTGTCGGAGTAGATGTCGCGCAGGTAGGCGTTCAACGCGTTGACGCGCTGTTTCAGTCCGGCTTCCATTCTGTCGAATTCGTCCGATTCGATGATGCGCGGAATCGGATCGTACGGAAACAGCCGGTCATGGTACTCGCCGTTCTTGTAGATGCCGAACCGTACGCCATTACGGCTCAGCTCCCGGTTGATCGACTCCCGACGATCGACCAGTTCCGAAGCCAACCTTCGTGCGGCGGATTCAATCATCGTTCCACGCTCCTTCCACCCCATGCGAACGCATGCCAATCTGAGGCATCGTGCCTTGATGGAAGAAAAACCTAACGAACCAGCGTTTCCGGAAAACGAAACGGTCTGTTACGACAATGTCTCGGCAATGGACATGACAATCGCCCGTAACATGGCTATGACAATCGCAATAAAGCTACAGTGTGCGCTTGGCGCGAATGGCTTCGGCGCGGACCGCCAGCTGGTCGTCGGCCGGATATTCGATATGCTCCAGCGTCAGTCCTTGCGGCGCGATCGGTCCTGTGGAGCCTTCGCGCAACGGAGCCGCCATTTTTCCTGCAAACCAGTCGAGGGAACGTTTGCCGATACCGACCTGCACGCAGCCGTTGACGAGGGAGCGCACCATATTGCGTGCAAACGCGTCGGCGACGATCACGAAGCAGACGAGGCCCGATTCCACGGTCGGCGTACGGTACCGCTCCCCCATCGTCATGCCGTCGTCGATAAGCGTCCGCTGCGGTACGCGACGCCAATACGCGGTCTTCACCTCGCGTATGGTGGTGCCGCCCGGATTCGGGGTGGCGAACGAGCCGAAATCGTGCAGGCCGATCGTCATCGCAGCGGCTTCGTTCATGGCTTTGAGGTCAAGTTCATCGTCGATATGCAATACGAAGTTTCTGGTACGGGGGTCCACCTCGCTTGACCTATCGGCGATTCGGTACACGTAGGTACGTTCCAACGCGGAGAAACGCGCGTCGAAACCGTCCGGAGCGGGTGCGATGCCGCGGATTGCGATATCGGCCGGCAGCATGCGCTGAAGTCTGCGGGTAAGCGCGATGACGGGCGGCACGTCCATGTGGCCGACGCAGCGTTTGAGCACGTCCTCGTTGACGTCCAGATGGCATACCTGATGCGAGGCGTGCACGCCGGTGTCGGTTCGTCCGGCCACGGTAAGGCGCAGCGGTTCGGTCGGGTCTCCTTCCGGTACGCGAAGAATGGTATGCAGCACGCGTTCGATTTCGCCCTGTACCGTACGTATTTCGGGCTGTTTCGCCCATCCGTAGAAGCCGGTACCGTCATATGCCAAATCGATGCGTAGTCTCACGGCATCGAGCATAGCAAATGGCTGGCATAGTGAGGCATGTGGCACGACAGTCTTGGCAGCAGATATGACAAAGGCCGGGAACCTTGCGATTCCCGGCCTTCAATCAGCTAAGAGCGATTCACTCGGCGTTCTCAGCGGTAGCCTCTTCAGCGGCGGCTTCCGGAGCCTCGGCAGCGGCAACCTTGGTTGCGGCTTCGGCTTCCTTCACCACGGCCTGCTTCGGGCTCACCGGCTCGGTGACGAGCTCGATGATGGCTGCCGGAGCGGCATCGCCGCGACGCGGAGCGATCTTGACGATGCGGGTGTAGCCGCCTTCGCGCTGCTCCATCTGCTCGGCGATCTCGGTGAACAGCTTGTGCACGACGGACTTGTTGCGGATGACGCGCATCACGCGACGACGGTTGTGCAGATCACCACGCTTGGCGAGCGTGATCAGACGCTCGGCCAGCGGACGAAGACGCTTGGCCTTCGGCAGGGTGGTGGTGATGCGGCCGTTCTGGAACAGGCTGGTGGCCATGTTCGCGAGCATAAGACGCTCATGAGCCGGGCTGGAGGCCAGACGCGGACCCTTCTTTGGTGTAGGCATTGTTTCTCCTTGAAAGCCCCGTTGGATTCAGGTGGGCAGTTGCCCGAACGTCCGAATCCAACGAAGCGGTTAAGTCAAAAGTGGCGGATCACTCGTCTTCCGGCGAGAAGAAGGTGCCACCTTCGAGATTATTGGTATCGAAGTTACAGCGGGGAGGACTTGAGGGCGAGTCCCAGAGACTGGAGCTTCTCCTTGACTTCATCGATGGACTTCATACCGAAATTGCGGATATCGAGCAGATCCTGCTCGGTGTGGGCGACAAGCTCGCCGATCGTGTGGATGCCCTCGCGCTTGAGGCAGTTGTAGCTGCGCTGGGTGAGGTTCAGATCCTCGATCGGGATGTTCATCTCGGGGTTGGTTTCCTCTGCCACAGGAGCGGGGCCAACCTCGACGCCTTCGGCCTGGGCGTTGAGCTCACGGCACAGGCCGAACAGCTCAACCAGGGTGGAGCCAGCGGAAGCGACTGCATCGCGCGGTGGAGATAGCCGGCTTGGTCTCCACGTCCAGAATAAGCTTGTCGAAGTCAGTGCGCTGTTCGACGCGGGTGGCTTCCACACGATAGCTCACCTTGAGCACCGGGGAGTAAATCGAATCGACCGGAATACGGCCGATCTCGGCGTTGTCCTGCTTGTTCATCTGCGCGGGGACGTAGCCGCGGCCACGCTCGACGGTGAACTCGATTTCGAGTTCGCCATCCTCGGCGAGGGTCGCGATGTGCTGGTCCGGGTTGGCGATGGTGACGCCGGCCGGCGGGGTGATGTCGCCCGCGGTGACTTCGCCATTGCCGCTCTTGCGCAGATACATGACAACGGGCTCGTCGTATTCGCTGGTGAGCACGATGCCCTTGATGTTCAGCAGAATCTCAGTAACGTCTCTTCAACACCCGGCAGAGTGGTGAACTCATGCGGGACGCCGGAGATACGCACCGAAGTGACAGCCGCTCCCGGAATGGAGCTCAGGAGTGTACGGCGCAGCGAGTTACCAAGCGTGTAGCCGAAACCGGGCTCAAGCGGCTCGATGACGAAGCGGGAACGCTGAGGATTGAGAGATTCCTCGGTAAGTGTCGGACGCTGTGCGATAAGCACTGTGGTTATCCTTTCAGCTTCAGGCCGGTGGTGCACTCACCGGCCATAAGCGGCGTTGGATTGATGATTTCTTCTAGTGCTCAGACGCGACGGCGCTTCGGAGGGACGAACGCCGTTGTGCGCCTGCGGAGTGACGTCGGTGATGGAACCGACTTCGAGTCCGGCGGACTGCAGGGAACGGATGGCGGTTTCACGACCGGAACCCGGGCCCTTCACGAACACGTCGACCTTCTTGAGGCCGTGCTCCATAGCCTTGCGGGCTGCGGATTCGGCGGCCATGCCAGCGGCGTACGGCGTGGACTTACGGGAGCCCTTGAAGCCGACATCGCCACCGGACGCCCAGGACACAACTGCGCCGGACGGGTCGGTGATCGAAATGATGGTGTTGTTGAAAGTGGACTTGATGTGCGCCTGCCCGACCGGGACCGACTTGCGGTCGCGGCGACGCGGCTTGCGCGCGGCTTGCTTTTGAGCTGCCATTGACCCTCGTTTCCTTTGTAACGAACTGTTGTTTTGATTGATCCGGACGATGGGTGTCACCCTCGTGGCCCGAATCGACGCCACCCTATTACTTGGTGGCCTTCTTCTTTCCGGCGACCGTGCGCTTCGGGCCCTTGCGGGTACGAGCATTGGTCTTGGTGCGCTGACCGCGCACAGGGAAGTCCCTTACGGTGACGCTGGCCTTGGTAGCAGTTGATCTGAATCTTACGACGGATGTCCGCATCGACTTCACGACGCAGGTCACCCTCGATCTTGTAGTTACCCTCAAGGTAGTCACGCAGCGTAATCAGCTGCTCATCCGTCAGATCCTTGACGCGAATGTCCGGGTTGATACCGGTCGCGGCAAGCGTTTCCTTGGCACGAGTGCGACCTACACCGAAAGATGTAGGTGAGGGCGATCTCGATGCGCTTCTCATTGGGGATGTCGACTCCGGCAAGACGTGCCATTGCGATTCCTTCTGTTTTCCGCAGGTCGTGCACCGAGTCGTCCGGTTTCCCGGCCCGGGCCTGCGTACCCGGGGTTCATCCCGCTTTCACGGGCTGTGACTCAGCGCCTGTACTGTTTATGCCGCTGGATCTGCTCTCAGCCCTGACGCTGCTTATGGCGCGGGTTGACGCAGATCACCATGACGCGGCCGTGACGACGGATCACGCGGCAGTTCTCGCAGATCCTCTTCACACTAGGGCTGACCTTCATGGTTTTCCTTTGCTTGTACCTATTACTTGTAACGGTACGTAATACGGCCGCGGTTCAGATCGTAGGGGCTCATCTCCAGCACAACACGATCCTGCGGCAGGATGCGGATGTAGTTCTTCCTCATCTTGCCCGAAATGGTTGCGAGCACGATATGCTTGTTTTCGAGTTCAACACGAAACATCGCGTTCGGCAGTGCTTCCACTACCTGTCCTTCGACTTCAATCACACCGTCTTTAGCCATAAGCCTTACGTTCCGTTCCTTGGCGATTACACTGTATGCCCGAAGACACACCAAATTTAAAGGATATATCAAACGGGAATCACGACACGCCGAGTGTCGCGATGACCCGTTAAATTTCTTGTTTATCCTTGCTCCTGCCGGCGATACGACCGGCAGCGGCAATCAGTCGCTCAGCGCGGCGACGATGTTGGCCTGAATGGCGTCGATGTCGCCGACGCCATCAATGGCGACCAGCTGGCCGCGGCTCTTGTACGTGTCGAGCAGCGGAGCGGTTTCCTTGGCGTACGTGTCCAGACGCTTGGCGATGGCCTCGGGGGTGTCGTCGGAGCGGCCTTCGATTTCGGCGCGCTCTTCATACGCTGCATGAGCACATCGTGATCTGCGTCAAGTGCGACGACCTTGTCAAGCGGCGTGCCAGCTCGCCCAGCATGGCGTCGAGAGCCTTGACCTGGGAGGCGTTGCGCGGGTAGCCATCGAGAATCCAGCCGTTCTTGGCGTCGTCCATGGCCAGACGGTCCTTGACGATCTTGTTGGTCAGCTCGTCCGGCACAAGCTCTCCCTTGTCGATGTACTTGAGCGCTTCGAGGCCGAGCTCGGTCTTGTTCTTGATGTTGTAGCGGAAGATGTCGCCGGTGGAGATCGCGGGGATGCCGTAGTGCTCGCTCGAGCAGAGCGGCCTGGGTGCCCTTGCCTACGCCCTGCGGGCCCATGATCAGCAGTCGCATGTGTTGTTCTCCGTTTCGTTCATTCCCCTCAACGGGGATTTTCGGATGATGGATTACCTAACATAAAAATCGTGATACCGCTCCCGATCAACGGAAACGGCATCACGATTCAAGTGGTTACTTACCTTCCTTGTGGTCGGTGTCCTCGAACAGGAAGCCGGCGTACTGGAACTGTTCGGTCTGGGCCTTGGCCTGGCGCAGGGTGTCGAGGCCGACGCCCGCGATGATCAGGATGGTGGTGCCGCCGAACGGCAGCTTGGAGTTGAGGTTCAGCGCCATGATCAGCACGGTCGGGATCAGCGCGACGAACAGCAGGTACACGGCGCCGACCGTGTTGAGGCGGTTCATCACGTAGCTCAGGTAGTTGCTGGTGGCGTTGCCGGCGCGGATGCCCGGATGAAGCCACCGTACTGCTTCATGTTGTCGGCGGTCTCGTCCGGGTTGAACGTGATCGACGTGTAGAAGAAGCAGAAGAACACGATCATCAGCGCGTACAGCGCGATGTACCACACCGATGTGGTGTTGGCGAGGTTCTAGTTGATCCACTTGACCCAGGACTGTCCCGACTTGCCGAACTGCGCGATCAGCGTCGGGACGGCCAGGATGGAGGACGCGAAGATCGGCGGGATGACACCGCTCATGTTGATCTTCAGCGGCAGGTAGGTGGAGGAGCCGCCGTACATCTTACGGCCGATCATACGGCGCGTGTACTGCACCGGAATACGACGCTGGGCAAGCTCGACGTAGATGACAAGGATCATGATGACCAGCAGGGTGCCGGTGACGATGCCGAACTTGCCCCAATTGCCATTGGTGCCGTTGGTGCCCCCAGCCGATCTCCCACAGCTGCGGCAGGAAGCCGGAGCAGATGGACATGAAGATCAAGATGGACATGCCCTGGCCGATGCCCTTGTCGGTCACGAGTTCGGCCATCCACATGATGAGGCCGGTGCCGCCGGTCATGATGAGCACCATGACCACGAGATTCCACACGGAGTTGTCCGGAACGACCTGGGAGCACTGGTAGTTGAACAGCGCGCCGGACTGTGCGGTCACCAGGATCGTGGTGGACTGCAGCACGGCAAGGCCGATGGTCAGGTAACGGGTGTACTGGGTCAGCTTGGCCTCGCCGGACTGGCCTTCCTTGTGCAGTGCCTCGAAGCGAGGGATGACCACGCGCAGCAGCTGCACGACGATGGATGCGGTGATGTACGGCATGACACCCAGCGCGAAAATCGACAGCTGCAGCATGGCGCCGCCCGAGAAGAGGTTCACCAGACCGATGAAAGTTTTCCTGGCGTTGTTCATCTTGTTGACGCAATCCTGCACGTCTTGTAGTTGACTCCCGGGGTCGGGATAAACGAACCGATACGATAAATGATGATCATACCAAGGGTGAAGAGGATCTTATTCCTCAATTCCTTGGTCTTCAAGGCTTGGATTAACGTCCTCACAAGGATTCCTTTCCGTTGTGCGCACCCGGCGCACCGATGCAAACAGACTCTAACGCTCGAGTCTAGCGTACGGGGTCTACCCGCAGACACGCTGGTGTCATATGTCGTATGACGAGTCGTAATTTGACAGATAAGGCCTCGCCCGCGACATGAGCGGGGAGGGCCTTATCTCATTGGTCACATGCAGTGTTGCCGAACAACAATCAGTTTTCGGAAATGGAGCCGCCAGCAGCCTCGATCTTGGACTTGGCGGAAGCGGAAGCCTTGGCGCCCTTCACGGTGACGGCCACGGTGATGTCACCATCGCCGAGAACCTTGACCGGGAAACCGCCACGGACAGCGCCCTTTGGCAACCAGCGCGTCAACGGTGATCTCGCCGCCCTGCGGGAACAGTTCCGCAAGAGCAGCCACGTTGACGACCTGGTATTCCTTCTTGAACGGGCTCTTGAAGCCACGCAGCTTCGGAAGGCGCATGTACAGCGGCAGCTGGCCACCTTCGAAGCCCGGACGAACCTGATAGCGCTTCTTGGTACCCTTGTCGCCACGGCCCGAGGTCTTACCCTTGGAGCCTTCACCACGACCGATGCGAGTACGGTCCTTCTTGGCACCCGGGGCGGGCTTCAGATTGTGCATCTGCAGGAGTTCATCTTCGTTGGCCATAATCAGTCAGCCTCCTCGACGGTAACGAGGTGACGAACCGTGAGAATCATGCCGCGGGTAACGGAGTTGTCCTCACGAATCACGCTCTGGCCGATCTTGCGCAGACCAAGAGGACTGGGCGGTCGCGCGCTGCTTGGGCGTGCGGTTCACCAGACCGTGGTGCAGCTTGATCTTCAGGTTAGTCATCACTCACCGTCCTTCTGAGCAGCCTTGGCCTGAGCCTCTTCACGAGCCTTGCGGGCCTCGGCGATGCCTTCGGCGCGAGCACGAAGCATCGCATCGGGGGCGACCTCGTTCAGGGCGAGGCCACGGCGGGCGGCGATCTCTTCCGGCTCCTCAAGCTGCTTGAGGGCGTCCACGGTTGCGCGCACCACGTTGACGGCGGTGGCGGAGCCCATCGACTTGGTCAGGACGTCGGTGATGCCAGCGCATTCCATGACGGCGCGGACTGAGCCGCCGGCGATAACGCCGGTACCCGGAGCGGCCGGGCGCAGCAGCACGGTGCCAGCGGCATCATGGCCGATCACCGGGTGGGTGACGGTGCCCTTGATGCGCGGCACGGTGAACATGTGCTTCTTGGCATCCAGCTGGCCCTTGGCGATGGCAGCCGGGACCTCACGGGACTTGCCGTAGCCAACACCAACGGTGCCGTTGCCGTCGCCAACCACAACGAGGGCGGCGAAGCTGAACGTACGACCACCCTTGTGGGTCTTGGACACACGGTTGATGGTCACCACGCGATCGAGCATCTCGTCGCCGTGGTACTCCTCACGACGGTTGCGACGCTCGCCACGTCGGCCCTCGCCACGCTGTCCACGACGGGACTTGCGCTCATCGTTGTTGGACTCGGGTGCAGCAGAGTGTTCTGAGTCTCTTCAGCCACTTGGGTTTCCTTCACTCGTTGTCGCTCACAGTGCCAGACCTCCCTCGCGGGCGCCTTCAGCGACGCTGCGACGCGGCCATGTACTTGTTGCCACCACGATCGAACACGACCGCGGTGATACCAGCGTCCTGAGCCTTCTTGGCGATCAGTTCGCCGACCTTCTTGGCGGCTTCGGACTTGGTGCCCTCGAAGCCGGCGAAATCGCTGGTCAGAGTGGAGGCGCTCACCAGGGTGACACCCTTGGTGTCATCAACGATCTGGGCGACCATGTGACGGTTGGAGCGGGTAACCACCAGGCGCGGACGCTCCGGGGTGCCGCTGATGTGCTTGCGCAGACGAGCGTGACGACGCTTAAGCGCGACCTTCTTGCCCTTACCTAGAATCTGGACGCTCATATACTTACCAGCCTTTCCAGCCTTGCGCAGAATGTGCTCGTCCGCGTACTTGATGCCCTTGCCCTTGTAGGGTTCCGGAGCACGAAGCTTGCGAATGTTAGCGGCGCACTGGCCAACAGCCTGCTTGTCGATGCCCTTGACGATCACCTGGTTCGGGTTCGGCAGTTCGAATTCGATGCCTGCCGGCGGCTCGACGGTGATGGTGTGGGAATAGCCGAGGGAGAACTCAATGCCCTTGCCCTTCATCTGGGCGCGGTAACCGGTACCGACGATCTCCAGAGTCTTGGCATAACCCTCGTGCACGCCCTTGACCATGCCCGCCACGATGGAGCGAGCCAGGCCGTGCTTTGCACGGGTCGGACGCAGGTCATCAGCCGGGGTGAGGACAACTTCGTTGCCTTCGACCACTGCGGTGATGCCTTCAGGAATCTCGTAGGAGTCAGTGCCCTTAGCGCCCTTGGCGGTAGAAGGACTGACCGTCGATCTTGACTTCCACGCCAGCCGGGATGGTGACGGGGAGCTTACCAATATGCGATGCCATGTTTCAGCTCTCCTTTCTCACCACACGAAAGCGACGATCTCGCCGCCGATGCCTCGGTCGAGGCATTCCTTCTGGGTCAGCAGTCCCGAGCTAGTCGAGATGATGGCGATGCCAAGGCCACCGAGCGGCATAGGCAGGGAGTCGGACTTCGCGTAACGACGCAGGCCCGGCTTGGAGATGCGCTTGATGCCCTGGATGGAACGCTCGCCGTTCGGACCGTACTTGAGGGTGACCTCAAGAGTCTGGCCGACCTTGGCTTCCTTAGCGGTGAAGTCCTTGATGTAGCCTTCACGCTTCAGGATCTCGGCGATGTTCGCCTTGAACTTGGAGTACGGCATATCCACGGTCTCGTGCTTGGCCGCGCTCGCATTACGCAGACGCGTAAGCATGTCTGCGATCGGATCTGTCATTGTCATGTGGGCTAACGCCCTTTCTCGCCATGGTTTCCGCCGCCCTCACGCCTTAGAGGCGATCGGGCCGCGGACCTTCAGCGTCGATATTTACCAACTGGACTTCGTGACTCCGGGCAGCTCGCCGCGGTGGGCCTTCTCGCGAAGGCAGATGCGGCACAGGCCGAACTTACGGTACACGGAGTGGGGACGACCGCAGACCTGGCAGCGCGTGTAGGCGCGCACCTTGAACTTCGGCTTGCCGGCCGCCTTGTTCTTAAGAGCGGTTTTTGCCATATCAGTTCTCCTTGAAGGGGAAGCCGAGGTGCTTGAGCAGCACGCTTGCTTCCTTGTCGTCCTTGGTGCTGGTCACCACGGTGATGTCCATACCACGCTGGTGATCGATGCAGTCCGGATCGATCTCGTGGAACATGGACTGCTCCGTGAGGCCGAAGTTGTAGTTGCCCTGACCATCGAACTGCTTGCCGTTGATGCCGCGGAAATCGCGGATACGCGGCAGAGCCAGCGTCAGAAGGCGATCCAGGAACTCCCACATGCGCTCGCCACGCAGGGTGACGTAGGCACCGATGGCCTGGCCTTCACGCAGGTGGAACTGCGCGACAGACTTCTTGGCCTTGGTGATCTTCGGCTTCTGGCCGGTGATCAGAGTGAGGTCCTTGACAGCGCCTTCGATGAGCTTGGAGTCGCGGGCCGCGGCGCCGACGCCCATGGAGACGACGACCTTCTGGACACGAGCGACCTGCATCGGGTTGGAGTACTTGAATTCCTTCTCCAGCTCCGGCACGATCTGCTCGTTGTACTTCTGCTTCAAGCGCGGAGTTGCCGGCGCTTCGACAGTGGTATCGGTCATGCCAGCTCCTTTCCGGACTTCTTGGCGACGCGCACGCGCACGGTCTTCACCTTGCCGTCACGAGCCTCTTCCTTTTCGACGATGCGCACGCGGGTGGGCTGCTTGGTCTCCGGGTCGACGACCATCACATTGGAGCGATGGATCGGAGCCTCGACGGAGACGATGCCGGCCTGCTGGCCCTGCTGCGTGGCGCGGACGTGCTTCTTGACGATCTGCACGCCCTCGACGATCAGACGATCGTCCTTGAGCACCTGCTTGACGGTGCCTTCCTTGCCGCGATCCTTGCCGCGGATGACCTTGACCAGGTCGCCGCTCTTAATCTTGGCTGCCATGTCAGATCACCTCCGGGGCGAGGGACACGATCTTCATGAAGCGCTTGTCGCGCAGTTCACGACCGACCGGTCCGAAGATACGAGTGCCCTTCGGTTCACGGCCAGAGCCGAGAATGACGGCGGCGTTCTCGTCGAACTTGATGTAGGAGCCGTCGACACGACGGTGTTCCTTGACAGTGCGGACGACGACAGCCTTGACGACGTCGCCCTTCTTGACCGACCCGCCAGGGATGGCGTCCTTGACGGAGGCGACGATCACGTCACCGATGCCGGCATAGCGTCGCTTCGATCCGCCGAGCACTCGGATGGCGAGGAGTTCCTTCGCACCCGTGTTGTCGGCGACATGAAGCCGCGTTTCCTGCTGAATCATTGATTCTCCTTAGCCGAGCTGGTTCTCCCCAAGCACCCCGCCTGCCTGCTAGAAGCAGGCGGGGTGACTCACGGAGCCTTGCCGAACTTATTTACTTAGCGCGCTCGATAATGCTATCGAGACGCCAACGCTTGGTCTTGCTCAGGGGCCGAGTCTCCATAATACTCACGAGGTCGCCAATGTGAGCCTCGTTGTGTTCATCATGGACCTTGACCGTACGAGTGGAGCGCACAACCTTGCCGTAAAGCGGGTGGGTCGAACGCTGCTCGAGCTCGACGGAAATCGTCTTGTCCATCTTATCGGACACGACGTAACCGCGACGAACCTTGCGGAAGTTACGCTCTTCAGCCATTACTTCTCCTCAGCTTTCGTTTCGGTCGCCTCGGGGGCCTGGCTGATGCCGAGCTCACGCTCGCGCAGGATGGTGTACATCCTGGCGATGTCGTGCTTGACCGCCTTGAGGCGGGCGGTGTTTTCGAGCTGACCGGTCGCGGACTGGAAGCGCAGGTTGAACAGCTCTTCCTTGGACTTCTTGAGGAAGCCCTCGATCTCCTCGTTGGTCTTCTCGTTGAGATTCTTCATGGTGTAGTCTGCAGTTCCGACTGCCATCAGATGTCACCGCCTTCACGAGCAATAACACGGCACTTCATGGGGAGTTTGTCGATTGCGCGGCGCAGAGCCTCACGAGCGACATCCTCGGACACGCCACCGATCTCGAACATAACGCGACCCGGGCGGACGTTGGCGATCCAGAATTCCGGAGTACCCTTACCGGAACCCATTCGGGTGCCGAGCGGCTTCTTGGTCAGCGGACGATCCGGGAAGATCGTGATCCACACGCGGCCACCACGCTTGATGTAGCGGGTCATGGCGATACGAGCAGCCTCGATCTGGCGGTTGGTCACATAAGCCGGAGCCAGAGCCTGGATACCGAAATCGCCGAAAGCGATCTCGTTGCCGCCCTTGGACATGCCACGGCGGACCGGACGGTGTTGCTTACGATACTTGGTTCTCTTTGGGATAAGCATTCTCAGCTCACTCCTTCGTTTCCGTTGCGGCAGGTGCCTCAGCAGCGGCCGGAGCCTCTGCTGCTGCGTTCTGCTGCGGAGCAGCGTTGCGCTGGCCGCGACGCGGACGACGATCGCCGCGACGACCCTGGCGGTTGTTGCTCTGCTGTGCCTGCTGCTCTTCGAACTCACGCTCGGTCATATCGCCCTTGTAGATCCAGACCTTCACGCCGATACGGCCGTAAGTGGTCTTGGCCTCGAAGAAGCCGTAATCAATGAGGGCACGCAGGGTCTGCAGCGGAACGCGACCCTCGCGATAGAACTCGGAACGGCTCATTTCGGCGCCACCAAGGCGGCCGGAGAGCTTGATACGGATACCCTTGGCGCCTGCACGCATGGCATCCTGCTGGGCCTTACGCATCGCGCGACGGAAGGTCACGCGGTTGGTGAGCTGCTCAGCGATGCCCTGTGCGACGAGCTGGGCGTCCAGTGCGGCGTTCTTCACTTCGAAGATGTTGAGCTGGACCTGCTTGCCGGTGAGCTTCTCGAGCTTGGCGCGGACGCGCTCAGCCTCGGCGCCACGACGGCCGATGACGATGCCCGGACGGGCGGTGTGGATGTCCACACGCACGCGGTCGCGGGTACGCTCGATGACGATGCGGGACACGCCCGCACGCTCGAGGTCCTTGCTCATGGCCTTGCGGATGGCGTCATCTTCGAGAACGAAGTCGCGGTAGCGTTCGCCAACCTTGTTGGAATCGGAGAACCACTTGGAACGATGGTTCTCAGTGATGCCCAGGCGGTAGCCAAACGGATTGATCTTCTGACCCATCTTTAGCGGTTTCCTTCCTTGTTAGCGACGACGACCGTGATGTGGCTGGTGCGCTTGTTGATACGAGCGGCACGGCCCTGTGCACGGGCGCGGAAACGCTTGAGCGTCACGCCTTCGTCCACATAGGTCTCCTTCACGACCAGGTCGTTCTCGCGGAACGGCTCGCCGGCCTTGTCGGCCTTCACACGAGCGTTCGCGATGGCGCTCTCCAGGACCTTACGCACCGGGAGGGATGCGTCCTGCGGAGCGAACTTCAGAATGGTGATGGCTTCGGTCGCCTTCTTGCCTCGGATGAGGTCGACCATACGGCGAGCCTTGCGCGGCGTCACGCGGACGTGACGAGCGATTGCTTTAGCTTCCATGTGTCCTTACTCTCCTTTAGCGGCGTGCCTTCTTGTCGTCCTTCACATGACCCTTGAAGGTCTTGGTCGGGGCGAACTCACCGAGCTTGTGGCCAACCATGGATTCGGTGACGAACACCGGAACATGCTTGCGGCCATCGTGAACGGCGAAGGTGTGTCCGATGAAATCAGGGGTGATCATCGAACGACGGGACCACGTCTTGATGACGTTGTGCGTACCCTTCTCGTTCTGCTCGTCGACTTTCTTCTGCAGGTGGGCGTCGACGAAGGGGCCCTTCTTGATGCTACGAGTCATCTACTCGACACTCCCTTACTTACGGTTCTTACCATTCGGGCGACGACGAACAATCATCTTGTTCGAAGCCTTCTTCGGACGGCGGGTACGAACCTCGCCCTTGCCCCACGGAGAAACCGGCGGCTTGCCACCGCGGGTACGACCGCCGTGCGGGTGATCGACAGGGTTCATGGACTCACCACGGGTGATCGGGCGCTTGCCCATCCAACGAGCGCGGCCTGCCTTGCCAAGCTGGATGTTGGCGTGGTCGGAGTTGCCGACCTCACCAACGGTCGCGCGGCAGCGAGCGTCCACGTTGCGGATTTCGCCGGACGGCATACGCAGCTGAGCGTAGGCGCCATCCTTGGCGACGAGCTGCACGGCAGCACCGGCGGAGCGGGCGATCTTGGCGCCACCCAGCGGGCGGAGCTCAATCGCGTGCACCACGGTACCGGTCGGGATGTTGCGCAGCGGCAGGTTGTTGCCCGGCTTGATATCAGCCTGAGCGCCGGTCTCGATGACGTCGCCCTGCTTGATGCCTTCCGGAGCGATGATGTAACGCTTCTCACCGTCTGCGTAGTGCAGCAGTGCGATGCGGGCGGAACGGTTCGGGTCGTACTCGATGTGAGCGACCTTGGCCGGCACGCCGTCCTTGTCCCAACGCTTGAAGTCGATGAGACGGTACTGGCGCTTGTGACCGCCGCCGCGATGACGGGAGGTCATACGGCCGTAGGAGTTACGACCGCCAGTCTTGCTGAGCTTGCGAACCAGCGACTTCTCAGGCGTGGAGCGCGTAAGCTCGGAGAAGTCCGAGACGGACGCGTTACGGCGGCCTGCAGTCGTCGGCTTATAAACGCGGATAGCCATAATCTAGTTCTTCCTTTAACTTTTCTCGGCTAGCCTTCAGTTACCGAAGATGTCGATCGTCTGGCCCTCGGCGACGGTCACGATGGCGCGCTTCTGATTGACGCGCTGGCCGAAACCGTTGCGGGTGCGCTGGCGCTTGCCGGCGCGGTTGAGGGTGTTGACGTTCGTCACCTTGACATTGAAGATCTCTTCGATTGCCTGCTTGATCTGAACCTTGTTCGCGTTCGGGGCCACCACGAAGGTGTACTGACCGCGATCGGACAGAGCGTAGCTCTTCTCAGAAACGACAGGCTTGAGGATGATGTCGTGTGCGGGCTTGTGAATAGCGACCATGAAAATCAGGCCTCCTTTGCAGCCGGCTCAGCCTTCGCAGCGAGGAAAGCATCAAAGCCTTCCTTGGAGAAGACCACGTACTGAGCGGTGACCACATCGTACGTGTTGAGCTGATCGGCGAAGATCGGGTGAACGGTCGGGATGTTACGAACGGAAAGCCATTCGTTCACATTCTCGCGAGAGAGCACCACGGTGGTGAACTTGTTCTCGGTCACCGGAGTAAGCGCGGCGACGGCGGCCTTGGTGGACGGGGCTTCGGAAACACCGAAGTCGACAACGGCCACGTGACCGGCGTTGGCACGATCGGAAAGCACGTACTTCAGAGCAGCGGCCTTCATCTTCTTCGGGGTGCGCTGGGAGTAGTCACGCGGCTGCGGACCGAACACGGTGCCGCCGTGGTACCACTGCGGTGCACGGATGGAGCCCTGACGAGCACGACCGGTGCCCTTCTGCTTCCACGGCTTGCGGCCACCGCCGGAAACCATGCCACGAGTCTTGGTGGCGTGGGTGCCCTGGCGAGCAGCGGCGAGCTGGGCGATGACGACCTGGTGGATCAGCGGGATGCGGGACTGAACTTCTTCAGCGGAGAAGCCGAAGATCTCAGCCGGGGCATCGACGGTGCCGGTGGCCTTGCCCTGGTTATCGGTGACGTTCAGAGTAATGTTTGCCATGATTTATCAGGCTCCCTTCACTGCCGAACGGACGAGAACGATGCTGCCCTTCGGGCCCGGAATGGCGCCCTTGATAGCCAGCACGCCGTTCTCAACATCCGACGAAACGATGGTGAGGTTCAGCGCGGTGTTGGTCACATGACCCATGCGGCCAGCCATGCGCTTGCCCTTGAGGATGCGGCTCGGGGTGGCGCATGCGCCAACAGAGCCAGGACGACGCTCGTTCTTGTGAGAGCCGTGGGTACGACGATAGGACTTGAAGCCCCAACGCTTGATGGTGCCTGCGAAGCCCTTGCCCTTGGTGGTACCGGTCACGTCGACCAGGGTGCCTTCCGGGAACAGCTCAGCGGTCAGCTCCTGACCCGGCTCGAACTCTTCGGCGTTATCGGTGCGGACCTCAGCGAGGTGACGACGCGGGGTGACGCCAGCCTTGGCGAAGTGGCCGGCGAGCGGCTTGGTCACCTTGGTCGGGTCAACCTGGCCGTAGCCAAGCTGAACAGCCTTGTAGCCGTCGGACTCTTCGGACTTGACAGCGGTCACCACGTTGGTGGACACGTCAACGAGGGTCACAGGAACGAAGAAACCGTTCTCGTCCCAGACCTGAGACATACCGAGCTTCTTGCCCAGCAGTGCAGTGCGATTAGACATAATGGTTCCCTCCTCCCTTACAGCTTGATCTCGATGTTCACGTCTGCGGGCAGATCAATATGCATGAGGGAGTCCACGGCCTTCGGGGTCGGGTCCACAATGTCGATGAGACGCTTATGAGTGCGCATCTCGAAATGCTCGCGAGAATCCTTGTACTTGTGAGGAGAACGGATAACGACGAACACGTTCTTCTCGGTCGGGAGCGGAACCGGGCCAACCACAGTTGCGCCCGCGTTCGTCACCGTTTCGACGATCTTCTTCGCCGATTGGTCGATGACCTCATGGTCATAGGACTTAAGCCTGATGCGGATTTTCTGTCCCGCCATTGCCTTCCGCCCTTTCTAGCGATTCGTTATTTACTGTTTACCAGCCTGCTTCCAAGGGCACCGGCGCAGAAGACCCCCGGAACCGTGGAAGTTCCGTGGCCATACCACATCAGTGCGCAGCCATGCAGCTTCTCACCGGAGTGAGCCGCTGTGCCACGCTCGCTTTTTGAATTACAATTTGCGAGCCCTAAAATCAGGCAACTTCTTTATCTAAGCATCAGGGGTGAACATATGGAATTCGCGCGTGTCGCGGTTTTTCCAACGTTTTTCGCGGTGTCGCGCCAACACAATCACGCGTCTTCTTTCGATGAAGAACGCGGAAGGTAACGGCGACGGTCCACTTCCCCCTCACTATAAAAAAGGAGCCTGATGGTTTCCCATCGGGCTCCTTTTGCACGACTCCTTATATACGCTTCACTTCACATCTTTTATATAAGGAGTCACGTTGCGATATTGCGATCAGGCGCGCTCGGAAGCTTCCTCCGTAGCGGCTTCGCCCTGACGCTCGATGCGCAGCTTGTGGCCTTCCTCCTGGCTGACGCCGTAGTAGGCCGCGATGGCGATGTCCTTCATATCCTCGATCTGCGGGATACGCGGGTTCGCCGGTGCGCACTGGTCTTCGTAGGCGCGCATGCCGATCTGGTCGATGATGGACCAGTAGTAGTCCTCATCCACACCGCACTCCTTGAAGCTCTTGTTCATGCCGAGCTTGTTGTCACGGTAGTCCTCAACGGCCTTGGCCAGGTTCTCGACGCCCTCTTCCGGAGTCTTGCCCGGGTTCACGCCAAGGTTCTTGGCGATCTCCTGGTAGCGTTCCGGAGCGATGTACTTGTTGTACTTCGGCCAGCTGGTCGGCTCCTCCGGCACGGAACCGTTGTAACGGATCACGTACGGCAGGAGGATGGAGTTGGTGCGGCCGTGGGCCACGTGGCACAGAGCGCCGATGGTGTGGGCCATGCCGTGGCACATGCCGAGGAACGCGGAGCCGAATGCCATGCCGGCCATGGTGGCGGCGTTGTGCATCTTCTCCTGGGCGCGGGTCTTTTCCTCACCCGGCTCGCCATTGACGGACTCGGCGAGGTTGTCCCACACCAGCTTGGCCGCGTGCAGAGCCATGCCATCGGTGAAGTCGTTGGCGTAGACGGAGACGTAAGCCTCAAATGCGTGGGTCAGGGCGTCGAAGCCGGCGTCGGAAGCGAGCTTGCGCGGCTGGGTGCGGGCCAGCACCGGATCGACGATGGCGACGGACGGGGTCAGCGCGTAATCGGTGATCGGGTACTTGTAGCCGGTCTTGTGGTCGGTGATCACAGCGAACGGCGTGACTTCGGAACCGGTGCCGGAGGAAGTCGGGATGCACACCAGCTTGGCCTTCTTGCCCAGCGGCGGGATCTTGAACGCGCGCTTACGGATATCGAAGAACTTCTCACGCACATCGGAGAAGGAGATTTCCGGGTGCTCGTACAGCAGCCACATGATCTTGGAGGCGTCCATCGGGGAACCACCGCCGACGGCGATGATGGTATCCGGCTCGAACTCCTCGCGCATCATAGCGGCGCCGCGTTCGACGGTTTCGACGCTCGGCTCCGGCTCGACATAATCGATGATACGGAAGGTCACGCGGTTGGAACGTGCGCGCAGCTGATCGATGATCTTGTCGACGATGCCGAGCTGCTCCATGACCTTATCGCACACGATGACGGCCTTTTCGATGCCGTACATGTCGCGCAGGTACTTGATGGCGTTCGGCTCGAAGTAGGTCTTGGCCGGAATCTTGAACCACTGCATGTTGTTGTTCCTCCGAGCGATGCGCTTGATGTTGATGAGGTTGACTGCCTGAACGTTGCCGGACACGGAGTTGCCGCCGTAGGAGCCGCAGCCCAGGGTCAGGGACGGGGCGATGGCGTTGTAGATGTCGCCCACGCCGCCGAGGGAGCTCGGGGAGTTCCAGATGATACGGCAGGCGTGCATGCGCTGGCCGTACTCGCGGACCAGGTCACGGTCGTTGGTGTGGATGGCGGCGGTGTGGCCGGCGCCATGCTTCAGCATGGCTTCGCACATCTCGAAGGCCTGTTCCTTGTTGTCGGACTTCAGCACGGCCTGGACCGGAGCAAGCTTCTCCATGGTCAGCGGCTCGTTCTCGCCGACTTCCTTGCACTCAGCGGCGAGGATGGTGGCGTCTTCCGGAATCTCGAAGCCGGCGGCCTTGGCGATGTACTGCGGGGACTTGCCCGGCACCACGGAGTTGAGCTTCGGGGTCTGGCCGGAGTATGCGGTGCAGCCGAACATGTACTGCTCGAGCTTGGCCTTCTCCTCGGCGTTCACGAAATAGGCCTTGCGACGCTTGAGTTCCTTGACGAGCGGAGCGTAGATGTCCTTGTCGGCGATGATGGCCTGCTCGGTAGCGCAGATCATGCCGTAATCGAAGTGCTTGGAGAGGATCAGATCGTTGGCTGCACGCACGACGTCGACGTTCTTGTCGACGTATGCCGGAGCGTTGCCCGCGCCGACGCCCAGGGCCGGCTTGCCGGAGGAGTATGCGGCCTTGACCATGCCCGGACCACCGGTGGCGAGGATGGTGGCGACACCATCATGCTTCATCAGGGCGCCAGTGGCCTCGATGGACGGATGCTCGATCCACTGAATACAGTTCTCAGGAGCGCCTGCCTCGATGGCGGCGTCGCGCACGATCTTCGCGGCCGCGACGGAGCACTTCTGCGCGCCGGGGTGGAAGCCGAAGACGATCGGGCAACGGGTCTTCAGGGCGATGAGGGACTTGAAGATGGCGGTGGAGGTCGGGTTGGTGACCGGGGTCACGCCGGCGACCACGCCGACGGGCTCGGCGATCTCATCGATGCCCATCACATCGTCTTCGCGGATGATGCCGACGGTCTTCTGGCCGGCCAAGTAGTTGGTGACGTGCTCGCAGGCGAAGATGTTCTTGGTGGCCTTGTCTTCCACCAGACCACGGTGGGTCTCCTCGACGGCCATCTTGGCGAGCACCAGATGCTTGTTCAGAGCGGCGATGGAGGCCTTGGCGACGATACGATCAACCTGCTTCTGATCGAGCTTCTCCGAATTCATCAAGGGCCTTCAGGCCCTTCTTGACCAGACGTCGACCTCAGCCTCGGCTGCGGCGAGCTTCTCTTCCGGAGTCGGCTTGGTCGGCTCTTCCTTCTTTGCGTCTGCCACTTGAAGTCCTCCTCGATTCTTTGGGGGTTTGCAAAGTAGTTTCCCGTTATTCCACCCACCTCGAAGCGGATGGACGCGTTGCTGGTCTTTTGTGACCCAGGACACACTTTAGTGAGTATGCAATATGATTTTCCACTGCGTCGTGTCGCAAGAGAAATGTTATATTCTGTTCATTTAATGTTTAGATTGCGTTCTTTTGTGAAGAGAAAAAGCTTTAAAAACATCATTTTGAGCGTTTTTGTTGCTTTTTATCATAAATCACACACACTTTCTCAAGTCTCACCTCCTCATCTTTTATAAAAGTATTTTCTATATGATATCAATCATATCAAACTTTTACAAAGTTTATTTACTTATCTTGTCCGTCCAATGTATTTTTTCCGCCAGCCAGTAGGAGTTTCGCCCGTTTCTTCAAAGAAGCGACGATTGAAATTCGAAGCGTTTCCATATCCGCAAGCACGACGAATCGACGCGACGCTTTGATTCGTGGTCGTCAGCAATCTGCACGCATGTCCGATACGCAATCGTCGAACAAAATCCGAAAACCTTATTCCTGCGGCCCTTTTGAACAGACGAGAGAAAGCCGACACACTCATTCCAGCCTGACGAGCGGCCAAATCCAGGCTAATTTCACCGCTCAGATGCGAGGAAATGTACTCAATGGCATCGTTGACCACACTTTCCGCACCACTGCATACAGCCGGATCATATCCGGACGCAACCACTGTATAGGATTCATCTGCTGAGGCATGCGCGAACACATCCAACACACGAATCAGATCACTAACACGGCAAGCAAGACTATGTTCCTCCATGCTTTCCAGAATCGAACCGGCCTGACGAGCGGATTCACCGCTCAGCACCAACGCCTGCCCCGCACGCCTCAACACCATTGCAAAACCAGACGTTTCCGGAAATCCAGACATCAGCAGACGTATGGTTTCCGGACGCACATGGCACACCACATCACGCTGACGAAGCCGCTCCCCCGGAGCGATGTCGGACACCCAATTATGCGGAAGATTCGAACCAATCAGCGCAACCTGCCCGGCCTCATACGGAACAACGGTTGCCCGCCATCATCAATCCGGTACCTTCCCGAATCAGATGAATTTCAATATGAGGATGATGATGCCATTTCGCCAACGAGCTTGGGTAGCCATGCTTCACCCAACGCACCGAAGCCTGCGCGTCCGGCACAATGATCTCCAATACGCCGGAATCGTTCGAACTTCCACCTTCGGCACGAATCCCACCAAAAGAGGTCTGAGCCAAAGCCGCCTTCCCATGCCGATTATCGTTGACTTGGTACAACAGCACCCATGGCCTAGACCCCTTTCGTCGTTCCGTAACGTGCGTAACGTCAGTCGTTATTCACGGTAATCTGCAGCTTAATATCTCCAGGACGCCCCTCGGCCATGCGATCGAACGCCGCCTTGGCATCCTCCATCGCATAGGTGTCGGTGATGAATGGCTTCAGATTCAGTTTACCGTTAGCCACGAGGTCAATGGCCTTCTGATACACATTGGCATAACGGAAGATATTTTCGATGCGCACCTCGGTAGCCTGCAGTTCCGTAATGTCGATAGCCACCGGACTGACCGAATGCCAACGATAACGGCAGCGCCACCGGGAGCAATCAGCTTCCAGAATGTCTCGTATGACTTCGGCGAGCCCGAGCACTCGAAAGCCACATCAGCACCCCAACCCCCCGTTTCCTCACGGACGCGCTCCACCAGATCCTCTTTGCGAGAGATCCACCGGAATAATACCTGGAATCTGAGCCGCAATCGCCAGTTTGATTGCCGACACATCAGAAATCAGCACCTTGGAAGCACCACCTGCCAACGCGCACGACGCGGTCAGCATGCCGACCGTGCCCGATCCGGTGACCACACAGACATCGCCCGGCTTGATACGAGCCTTGGTGGCGGACCACATGCCCACAGCCAACGGTTCAAGCAGCGCACCCTCACCGAAGCTCACATTGTCGGGCAGCTTGTAGGTGAACGCCGCAGGATGGTTCACCGTTTCGCACAGGCAGCCATCAATCGGCGGAGTGGCAAAGAAACGCACCGCAGGATCGACGTTATACATGCCCAGTTTGCTGGCACGCGAACTCATATCCGGAATGCCGGGCTCCATGGCCACACTGATCGCCCACCTTGAAGCCTTCGACGCCAGGACCGACCTCAACCACCGTGCCGGAAGCCTCATGACCGAGAATCATCGGCTGCTCCACCACATATTTTGCCCACGCGACCATGAGTGTAATAGTGCAGGTCGGAACCGCACACACCAACGGTATGCGGCGCGATCTTCAGCTCGCCTTAGACCAGGTGCGGGGACGTCAGGTACCTCACGCACATTGATGACGCCCTGCTCTTCGAGAACGACTGCCTTCATGATTATTCTCCTTTGTGGATAATGATGTTTTTTGAGAAAATGATGATCGAGCAATTGATATTCAATTGCGATTAGTTACGTCGATCGCGGCAATGCGATGGCCGCGATCGTCAATCCGGGTTGATGAGGATGAATGCCGAACGTGACCAACGATCCGATCGCATAGCAGATCGCATACGTCCAGCACACGCCGCCGAATCCGATAGTGGAAACCAGCACCGTCGCAATCAGCGGACCGAAAAACGTAGCCAGGCCGGAAGCGAAATTATGCGCGGAAATCGCAGCACCCTTTATGTTCCAACGCCAACGCGGGAAACACGGCTCCCATAGGAACGAAAGCGGAAATTCCCAATCCAAGAACAACCGCATCAGCACACATAAGTACCATATTCGCCCCGAAAAACTGCGGAATGTAATACATGCCCAGCGTGCCGATCACACAGAACCAGCAGCCAAACCAGCGCATTTGCCGCATCCAACCATGCGAATCGCCCATACGACCCCAGAACACATTGCCGAAAATGGTGACCATAAACTGGAATCCCCAAATCTGACTCCATTGCGAAACCTTAAACCAAGCGCCGCCGCCATTGTTGGTAGTGGCCAAGTAGAGTGGCATGATGACGGGAAAGCCATACAACGTCAGATTGCAGATCACACGCACCACCGCAGCCAAAGCGATTTGGCGATTATGCACCAGAATGGTGACTCCGACTAGCTCGCGCAGCTTGTCTGCATTGCTCATGGAAGAGGTGCCAGAACCCTTGCTTTTCGGCACCATCAGCAGGCAAATCAGCAGTCCAGCTATAGAAAACGGCAACGAAAGCCACAGCGAATAGTACTCGCCCACCATCGGAATGGTGAAACTCGGCAAATATGCGCCAAACACGCCGATGCCGAACGAGTAGGCGGCCCAAAACCACCCCATGGCCGACGCGAGCTTGGCGGATCGATGGTTTGCGCCATCAACACCACGAACGAGTAGATGAACAGCGGGTAACCAACACCCCGCAACGCATACACGCCTAACATCAGCGGATAGACGGCTCGGCAGCGCCACACCAACGAACAGCAGGTGCAAACGACCCAGGCGCTCGCGCCGATAAGCGATGCGTTTGGCACCGAACATTTCAGCTAGCACACCGGACGCCCAGCCGGCAAGCGCAGCCACCAGCCCGTACATGGTGAACATCAGCGACGATTGCGAAGAGCTGAATCCTGGTCCACGATGTATTTGGACAAAAAAGTCAATTCAAAGCCATCACCGGTCATGAACACCGCTATGGCGACCGCCGGCCAATAGCGTTGCGCGCGGGACCTATCTTCATAACATGTCTCTTTTCTTGGTAGAACGTCGTTGTCACCGTCTCAACTTTTTGTTGATAAATATATTTTCGACGCAGAAAAGTGGCAGAAAATCCTTTATGCACAGCTGTTTTTGATACTTTTTTTGCAATACCTGATATCTCAGACCAACACGAGACATAAGGAAAGGACTTTTATGAAGTAATCTTGGAAAAGAAGTTGCGCAGGAAGGATCAACCAGTGAAAGCCCAATCCGCCCTATCAGTCAAAGAAGCCAATCTCAAGGCCATGACCGCGTTCATCTACACTCAAGGTTCAGCCACCAAGCAGATGTTCGAACACGAATTAGGGCTCAGCCTGCCAACCATCACGCAGAATCTGCGCGCCATGGAGGCCGACGGGCTCATCGTCAAAGGCGAGATGCAGCAATCCACCGGTGGACGCAAAGCGCAAATCTACGAATTCGCGGCACACTCCAGCGTGGCTATCGGCGTGCGAATCCAAACCACACGAATCACGGCCATCGCCATTGATCTGAACGGCAAATCCGTGGCCACCAGACAGCGCACACTCCCCTATCGTAACAACGACGCCTACTACCAGCGCATGAACGGCATCATCAACGATTTCGCGCAGGAACTGGCGAAACAAGGCAGCACGGTGCTAGGCGTGGCCTTCTGCATGCAAGGCATCGTATCGGCAGACGGGCAGTTGATCACCTTCGGCAAAATCATGAACAACACCGGCCTGAAACTCAACGAACTCAGCCACGGCCTCAACTATCCGTCGCTGATGATTCACGATTCCGACGCTTCTGCCATGGCGGAACCTGGTCTCGACCACAATCCTGAAGGATGCCGTCTGCATCTACCTCGAGCGACGCCCCAGAGGCGCGGTCATCGTAGACGGATCGCTCTACCAAGGGCCCAACCAATGCAATGGCTCAATCGAACATATGACGCTGATTCCAGGAGGCAACACCTGCTACTGCGGGCAACAGGGCTGCATGGATACGTATTGCTCGCCGGAAACGCTGATGGAAGACGGCGAAAGCCTGCCCGGCTTCTTCTCGGTGTTGGAACAAGGCGAGCAGGAGCATCGCGAACGATTCTCGCAATGGCTGGATTATATGGCGCTGGCGGTAACGAATATTCGCTCGGTACTGGCCGGTGACGTGATCATCAGCGGTGAGGCAGCACAATATCTCGATGATGACGATATGGCCGGACTACGCGAACGCGTGGTGGAACATACGCCATTCGGCACCACGGATTTCACCCTGCGCAAGGGAATGGCGCTCGACCATCAAGACATTATCGGCGCGGCTCTGCGTTTTGTGGAGCCGTACGTACGCGAACTATGCGATATGTGACCGCTTTTGCGCACATATTAATCGCATTAATCACATCGATTGCATAACAAAAAGAAGCGTGTTCCGAATCCGTATATAAGGTTCAGCGCACGCTTCTTTGTTTGCTTCCGTCTGTTTCGCCTGTTGTATTTGTTTTCAACGATTATTTGACGGCAATCATCTAACGATAGTTATTTGACAATCTGACAGAATTCAATGGTTTCGCCGTTTCGGTCCGTACACGTTGAAGTAGCGGATGCCATGCTCCCAGAAGCTGTCGATATGCTGGATTTCATTATCTTTGAAATTCAGCCCGAGTTCCTTCGCGTTTTCGAATGCAGCTTCGATGTCGGGGAGTGTCGAATGCCCAATGGTTGATGGCACCAGTGGTCAGCGGAGCCGGATCACCCTCCACGTTTCGATGGTCAGATGGCCGTAACGCAGGAATGCACAACGGTTTTCGCCGTTATGGAACAGTCCGGCCAGTTCGAAACCAAGCTTCTTCGTATAGAATTCGATGGTTTCGTCGAGATCCTTCGCCGGCATGCCGGAATGCTGCAGATCGGTAGTGAATTCAGACATTGCTTTCGCCATAAAATTACCTCCTGATAACGATGAATACGATTGATTTTTCCCTTTTGTAATTAGGATATGCGCTATGCGGCGATGTCGGCGGCGCATTTGCCGTCATGTCGTGATACTTTTCGCTAATTTCAAGCTGTTCAGGACGAATAGACAGTGTCTGGCACCGATTTTGACGACGGCCTTGGAAGCGGCGGCGATTTTGCCGTCGAGGAAGTCCTGCACCTGCTCGAGTTCAAGCTCACGGCTGGATCAGACCGGCACGAGCGTCGACAGCCTCGACATAGCAAGTCAACAGATAATTTCAAAGTGTTTAGAATGAGGTTATGAAGAACCCACCTTTGCACCGCTACGCAACCCGACCAGGTCTCTATTTCACCGACGATGGTGGCGCGGACGCCGTTGTCCGCTCAGAAACAGCAGACCAAGTGTGGTTTTGCGTACTTGAACCACTTGACCAACCGAGCGCCTTCTATGCCGACGCCGCACGGCTGTTCAACGAACCCGGACTCACGTTCATCGATCAGGCCAAAAAACAGCGCATCTGCACCAGACGCATTCCCTCGCTCAATCTTCGCGAAACACTGTTCCGCATGGACGGTCCCAACTACGGACTGTGGTACGTGCACGTGCCACAAGCATGGGACGGCATGCAATACGGATACCGCGTCAACGGCCCATGGGATCCCAATCATGGCGTGAGCTTCAACCCCTACAAGCTGCTGCTTGACCCATACGCCAAAGGCATCGAAGGATCGATGAAACTCGATCCAGGCGCATTCGCCTACGAATGCGAAATCGTCAACGGCAACAGGTCAAAGCTCCCCCTTCGGACCGATGAGCACCATCGACTCGGTAGGGCGCATGCCCGTTTCCGTAGCCATAGACGACCGCGCCATCGACAAACACGTAGGAGAGCCCTCGCATCCACACGTTCCGTGGAGCAAAACGGTTATCTACGAACTGCACGTCAAAGGATTCACCGCCAACGCGCCATGGCTGCCCAAAGAACTTCGCGGCACCTATGCCGGCCTCGCCCATCCGGCCACGCTCTCCTATCTGCAGGACCTCGGCGTGACATCCATCGAACTGCTGCCCATCCAAGCCAAGCAATCCGAACTGTTCCTGCAGGAACGCAATCGCACGAATTACTGGGGCTATTCCACGCTCGGCTACTTCGCCCCCGAAGCCTCGTACGCCACCAAGCAGGCGCAGGAAGCGGGAGCGGGCGCCGTGCGGCAGGAGGTCATCGACATGGTGCGGGCCATGCATGAGGCCGGTTTCGAGGTCATCATGGACGTGGTGTACAACCACACCTGCGAATCAGGCCCCGAAGGCCCGACCATTTGCTGGCGAGGCCTTGACAATCTCTCGTACTACCGACGCACCAAAGACAAGATCAGCCGCCTGTACGACACCACCGGTTGCGGCAACACGCTTGATTTCACCAACACGCACGTCACCACGTTCGCCGTGGATTCGTTGCGCTATTGGGCCAAACGCATTGGTATCGACGGATTCCGATTCGATCTTGCGGCGACGCTGGCGCGTCTTGACGGCGAATTCACGCGATACCACCCGTTCCTGTACGCGTTGCGCTCCGATCTGCTGCTCGGCAACCTCAAGATGATCATGGAACCGTGGGATTGCGGCCCGAACGGCTGGAGAACGGGACAATTCGGCATCCCCTTCGCGGAATGGAACGACCGCTTCCGCGATTGCACACGCACCTTCTGGCTGACCGATGTGGAACGTGCACGTGGTGGTGAAACCGGCGACATGACCATGCAGTCCATGGCCACGCGCCTATGCGGCTCAGCCGATCTGTTCGCCACCGACCCCGGACGCGGATCGACCGCATCCGTGAACTACGTGGCATGCCACGACGGCTTCACCACCGCCGATCTGACCCAGTATCGGCATAAGCACAACGAAGCCAACGGAGAGAACAACCGGGACGGCAGCGACAACAACCATTCCGTCAATTTCGGACATGAAGGCCCGTGCAGTGATCCGATCATCACACAGCAACGAGAACGGGCCATCATGAACATGCTGGGCACGCTGCTGCTCTCCCTGGGCACGCCGATGCTGCTTGCCGGCGACGAATTCGGCAACTCGCAGAACGGCAACAACAACGCCTACACGCAGGACAATGAGACCACATGGCTGGATTGGGATTGGCTGTACAGCACCGAGCAGACCGCGGAGCTCAAGCTGTTCAACCTCACTTCCCGGCTGATAGCGCTGAGAAAAGCCCGGGACCTCTACAACCATGAGGATTTCTTCACCCGACTGAGCAAAATCGGACTGTTGAAGAAATCCGACCGCGTGCACTGGTTCCTGCCGAACGGAAAGACGCCGCATGATGCGGATTGGACGAATCCCTCGGTCCGATCGTTCGCCATGCAGCTGCTCTCCCCCGACGAGCCAAGCCTGCTCATTCTGGTCAATGGGTCCGACGAGAACGTCAGATTCCATCTGCCCAACGACATCGAATGGGAAATGATCTGGTCCTCGGCGGAAATCGCCGGCGAATATCCCGGACAGGGCACGCAGATCGAGAAGCTGGCCGAGTTCGATGAGGAAGCGGAGGACAAACCTGCCGGGCGATTCCGCAACCATCTGCAGCGTCTCAATACCATGTATTGGCAGATGGATGAGAATGCCGACAGTCTGAACTCCGCGGACGACGGGTTGTCCGAGGACGATCCGACCCTGTGGACGCTGCCGGCTCTGAGCATCAGCGCGATGAAGCAGATTTCGACGGATTGACGCGCAGCGGACGGCGCAACGAATCGGCGCATACATCAATACGCAAACGGCCCATCCGAAACGTCCGGTAACGGGTGGGCCGCGAATGAGGGAGATGCGGATGCTTCATCTGCAACGTCTGCCAGAATACGTCCAACACATCTAACGAGCCCATTGCGCCCAACGCATCTAACGCTTGCCCACAATAACGAGGAAACCCCTCGGAGACCATAGGTTTCCGAGGGGTTTCGAATAAAGCTTGCTGTAAGCTTTAGCGCTTCGAGAACTGCGGAGCGCGACGTGCCTTGTGCAGACCAGCCTTCTTGCGTTCCACGACGCGGGCGTCGCGGGTCAGGAAGCCAGCCTTCTTCAGGGCGGCGCGGTTCGCATCACGATCGATAGCGTTCAGAGCGCGGGCAACGCCCAGGCGGATTGCGCCAGCCTGGCCGGTGGTGCCGCCACCGTCAACGAGGACGATAGCGTCGAACTTGCCTTCGAGCTTGAGCAGAACGATCGGGGAGTTGACCTCACGCTGCAGCAGCTTGGCCGGGAAGTACTCTTCCAGGGTGCGACCATTGATGGTCCACTTGCCGGTGCCCGGAACCAGGCGAACACGGGCGACGGCTTCCTTACGACGACCGGTGCCGTAGCCCGGAGCGATGGTGGAAGTACCGGTGCCAGCGCCAGCGTTGGTCTCGGTGGTGTACGAGGTGAGCTCCTCTTCGGTCTCGAGAACCGCGGAGTCGTTGGTGTTTTCAGCCATGTTTCTTATCTCCCTTCGGTTCACTTAGCCTGCTGCGAGACCTGAGCGATCTCGAAAACCTGCGGCTTCATGCCAGCGTACGGATGCTCGGCACCGCGAACGATGTGGAGACGATCCAGCTGAACCTTGGCCAGACGGTTCTTCGGCAGCATGCCCTTGATGGCAGACTTGATGATGCGCTCGGGGTTGGTCTTGAGCAGCTGGGCGTAGCTATCGCGACGCAGGCCACCCGGACGACCGGAGTGCATGTACAGTTCCTTGCCCAACTTGTTGCCGGTCAGAGCGATCTTGTCGGCGTTGAGGATGATCACGTGGTTGCCGGAATCGGCGTGCGGAGCGTAGGTCGGCTTGTTCTTGCCACGCAGCAGGGTTGCCGCCTGAGTGGCGAGACGACCGAGCACCACGTCGGTGGCGTCGATGACGTACCAGTCGTGAGTCAGATCAGCTGGCTTCGGAGTGAAAGTTTTCACGATGTACCTTTTCTATATATTGTGTTCCGGACCATCCATCAGCATTACACGCGTTGGTTGGGCGCGGAATAATGCCGTTTTTCAGGTCTCATTATCCGTGGGCTCCCTGAAAGTCCTCGATGGCGAGTGGGAAAAGCGCTTTGAAGGACCCCGTAGGGAAACACAACAGTCTACTAGTATATCGCCTGCCTTGACATTCGGCAACACGAAAAACAAGGGTGTCCGCAGACCGTCGGACCTGTGGACACCCCATGGAATCGCCTATAGAAGATCAGCCACGCATGATGGCGGTGATCTCCTGCAGACGCGGTTCGTCGAAGAGCTTTTCGAGCGGCACCACGTTGCCTTCGCCATCGGCCAGCGGAATACGCCAATTCGGATACTCGTTATTGGTGCCCGGCTGGTTCTGCGTGCGCTTCTCACCGACCGCGTCGACGATGGAGGCGGCCATGAGCTTGCAGGGCGAACCTTTCAGACCACGGTACAGCGCGTCGATAATCTCGTTTTCGTTGGCGGCTTCGTCATCCAGAGCAGCCTTGTCGAGATAGCCCTCCTCGACCAGCATGTTCAGCATGGCATTGTGCTCGGCGGTTGCGGACTTCTGGAATTCCTCCACCGGTCCGGACAGCAGGCCGAGCTGTTCACGCAGCTTGACGTGGCCGTATTCGAGGTAACCGGCCGCAGGAGGCATGTCATGCGTATTGACGGACGCCAGTGCGTACGGACGCCAATCCTTCGAGTGCGGAACACACCGTCCATCTGTTCGAACCATT
>VOFH01001321.1_pt1 | contig 70000 bp, 116 predicted proteins | sample 5384091 | NCBI WGS metagenome assembly VOFH01 (sample SAMN12384727, study PRJNA508395) | human gut metagenome | isolation source: healthy gut G | host: Homo sapiens | reverse complement strand
GCGCAAGGTGCTGGGGAAAGACCGTATGCGAGAACTACAAGATCTTGCGATAGGAACCGCCCGGACGAGGAATGGTTCACCGGGGCGGTTTCTATTTGAAAATCCTCATTTTCCCCAAGTCAAGAGCCGGGAAAAACACCCGAAAAATGCCCCTATTGCGTAACAGGGGCGCAGAAAGGAGAGTTTATGAGAACAGGGCTTACGAAGCAGGAAAAGACCACCGATATTTGGTTTGACGAGAAAGACCCCCTTATCCATATCCGCACCCACAACACCGACTTAAAAAAGCGGCTTGCCGCCTACGCCAGACAGCACCCCGACCAGTGCCGCCAGACCGACGCAGACCCCGAAACGGGCTGCATGGAGTTTGAGATTGCAAAGGGGCGCTTCTCTTTCCGTCTGACCGCCCCATACAACGAGGAACGGCGGGAAGCTGCGCGGCGGTCTGCCAGAGAAAACAAGGCCACTGACAGGCTGAAATGAGGTGGATTTATTCATAACCATGTGCTATGATATTTATAGATAGTGAAACTTCCTTTCAATTTTTTCGTCTATACAAGTAACAGAGAAGAACAGGAGGCTTGTTCCATGAGAAAAAAGAGATTGATGATTGCAATAGCTTGTATCATTTTAGTAGGTATCGCGGTAATCGTATTTTTTTCACAACAGGGGAAAAAACCGTATAAGGATTTGGACGCAGCGCAGATTGTTTCCGCTAAAGTGTTATTAACACCGCCAGACAAAACGATTGAGATTGAAAATATCCAAGAATTAGTTGAATATTTGAATGATGTTGTTGTCTATAATGAGGATAATTCTTACACAGAGTATGATGGACAAGGCGTTGTTTTTACCTTGACTATGGTAGACGGTACACAAACAGATATTATAGCGTATAACCCATTTATTGTCATTGACGGTATCGGTTATAAGACAAAATATGAGCCATGTGAAGCACTCAACAGCTATGCAAATGAATTACTAAACTCTGGGACTGCCAATATAATTTTGGAAGAACCGCCCACATTAAGCGTTGTGAGTGACGAAACCGCTATCGGTGCAGTATTAGGAACTTATTCGTGGCAAAAAACAAATATTGACGGAACTGCTGAAAGCACAATAGCTGATAGCCCACACCCGTTAGAGTGCAAGGATCTGTTGTCCCCGCCATTTGAAACAACAGAAACAACAGCTACATTAAGATTTACAGAAGACCCAGATACAATTTTAAGTGTGCAGTGCTGGAGTGACGAACATTGGGGAGAGCCTGCTACAAACAGCGAAGATGTAACTATTGTTGGAAACGTACTCACTCTTAAACTGGGCGGATATATTTATGAAGTAACAGCTGAATGGAATACTGAAAATGGCTATGGCGGAACAGCAAGCTATTTTATATATTTGAAAACAGCAGACTAAAATTGAATAGCCACCCACAAGGGCAGCCGAGAAAATCGACTGTCCTTTTTCTATGCCGACAGGCAGAAAGGAGCGACCACCCATGACAAAGCCAAGAGAGAAAACCCGCGAGGAATTGACTGCCGAGATTGAGGACGGGAAGAAGAAAATCCGGCAGTTTGAAAATCGGGAAAAGATGCTGCGTCAGAAGCTATCCAAAGAGGAACGCAGAACACGCAGCCACCGCCTTATTGTCCGGGGCGCGGTCTTTGAAAGCATTGTGCCGGAAGCAAAGAACATGACCGACGAGGAAGCCGCAGCACTTCTTAGGCTTGCCTTGACGAGTGAACCAGCGCGGGAATATCTGAAAAAACGAGCCGAGAACGGGAACGCCGAATAAATCCCTTAGGAACTAAGGGCGCACTTATACACCCTTACGGGCGTGTGCGCTCTGCCGAGGGCTTATCTCCGCACAGGGAGATTTCCCCGCGCTCCGATATGGCGGCTTTGCCGCAACAAGGGGCTGCACCCCTTGCGCCGCTTCGCGGCTATCCCTGCACACCCACAAAAACAGTACACCCGCCTTTGGCGTCTGTACCATTTTTGAGGGTTTTATTATCCTATCCGGGAGGTGATACCCATAGCCATTTACCATTGGAACATCGGCATTGTGAGCCGAGGAAAAGGCAAATCAGCCGTTGCCGCAGCCGCCTACCGAAGCGGCGAAAAGCTGACAAACGAATGGGACGGAATGACCCATGACTACACTCGCAAAGGCGGCGTTGTCCATACGGAAATCATGCTGCCGCCCCACGCGCCACCCTCATTTTCTGACCGTTCAACCTTGTGGAACAGCGTGGAGCTTTACGAGAAAGCCGGGAACGCCCAGCTTGCCAGAGAGATTGACGCGGCACTCCCCATAGAATTATCCAGAGAGGAACAGATCCGGCTTGTCCGGGAATACTGTTCCTCTCAATTTGTTTCCAGAGGAATGTGTGTGGATTTTGCTATCCATGACACCGACAGCGGCAACCCCCATTGTCATATCATGCTGACCATGCGCCCCCTTGACGAGCGCGGCGCATGGGCGGCGAAGTCCAAAAAGGAATATGACCTTGACGAGAACGGCGAGCGTATCCGCTTGCCAAGCGGCAGATACAAGACGCACAAAATTGACCTTACAGGCTGGAACGACAAGGACAACACCCTCTTGTGGCGCAGGGCATGGGCTGACTATACCAACGACTTTTTGGAGAGGAACGGAAGCCCGGAGCGTATCGACCACCGCAGCAACGCCGAGAGAGGAATTGACGAGATACCCACCGTCCACATGGGCGTGGCGGCTTGCCAGATGGAGAAGAAAGGTATCGCCACCGAGAAAGGCGAACTGAACCGCAGTATTCAAAAGACAAACCGCCTTATCCGGGAAATCCGGGCGCAGATTGGGAAACTCAAAGAATGGATTGCCGACCTGTTCAAAGCGCGGGAAACCGCCCCGGAACAGCCGCCGCAATCTCCCAACCTTGCAAATCTGTTGATGAAGTATTTGAGCGTTCAGAGAGAAAAGAGCCGGAAATATTCGCAGCGTTGGCAACAACAGCACACAGCCGATGAACTGAAAACCATAGCGGCGGCGGTCAACTATCTCTCCGAGCATGGCATCTCTACTCTTGATGAGCTGGACGCTTCTCTTTCCTCTGTCAGTGATAAAGCCTATTCAATCCGGGCAGGAATGAAAACCGCCGAGGAACGCATGAAGAAGCTACAAAAGCTAATTGAATACGGGAAGAACTACACAGAGTACAAGCCCATTCACGATGAGCTGAAAAAGCTGCAAAACGGCTGGACAAACAAACGCGACAAGTACGAGGAAGCCCACCGCGCCGAGCTTGCCCTATGGGACGCAGCAAACCGCTATCTCCATGCAAATCTGCCGAAAGGAACAAAGACCTTGCCTATTGCGGAATGGGAACAGGAATATGCTGACCTCAAAACACAGAGGGACAGCGATTATACCAAACTGAAAGATACCCGCACCGAGGTTGCCGAGCTTCAAAAAATCCGCAAATGCGTGGATATTGCACTCCGCGCCGACCAGCCGGAGCAGACGCAGAGCCGCACCAAGCGGCAGGAACAGGAGCGATAAAGAAAAAAGGAATGTGTTCACTTCTTATCGGGTAAAAATGTCATTATAACGCCAGTAATGCCGATAACTGAAAAGATTAAAGCCCATTTGAAACTTAAATCAAAAAAAGCCACATTGCCATATCCTAACATCAGCAGGATACTAACTAAAATCAATGCTATACCTTGCAGTTGCCTTTTCATACAATCACACTCCTTTGTCAAATTCAAGTTTGTTGACTTTATTTTACTTCAAAACTATGAACAATTCAACCACAGAAAGAGAGGTATTAACCATGTATTACACCCAAGAGCAGATAGACCGCGCCAACCAAGCCGACCTTGTTTCTTTCCTGCAATCACAGGGCGAGCAGCTTACCCGCGCCGGGAACGAATACCGTTGGAAGCGGCACGACAGCTTGACCGTCCGGGGAAACAAATGGTATAGGCACAGCCAGAGCAAGGGCGGCGCACCCGTTGATTTTGTCATGGAGTTTTTCGGGAAGAGCTTTACCGAAGCCATAGAACTTCTCACAGGGGAAAAAGGCGCAGCCGCCCCAACCGCCGGACAGACATTGCCTCGCGCCCCTCTCTGACTTCCGACTGCCGCCCCGCAGCACCGACAACCGCATAGCGAGGAACTACCTCACAGCAGCCCGCCGCATTGATGAAGATGTGACGGGCTTTTTCTTTGCCAACGGCGACATTTACGAGGAAGCCGCCCACCATAACGCCGTATTCGTCGGCAGAGATGAAAGCGGCATACCGCGATACGCCCATCAGCGCGGCACAGCCGGGAGCTTCCGGCTTGATGTGAAAGGCAGCGACAAAGCCTTTAACTTCTGCTACCGGGGCGAGGACGAAAGGTTGTTTGTCTTTGAAGCCCCGATAGACCTCTTATCTTTCCTCTGTCTGTTCAAAAAGGACTGGCAGAAGCAAAGCTATCTAGCGTTGGGCGGCGTGGGAGAAAAAGCCCTTTTGCGCTTCCTCTCTGACCGTCCGAACATCAAGACCGTCTACCTCTGCCTTGACAGCGACGAAGCCGGAAACGACGCTTGCAGCCGCCTTGCAGAGCTTGTGCCGGAGGGCTTGACCGTCCATCGGCTTATCCCTCTTTTCAAGGACTGGAACGAGGTATTGCAGCACCGGGCAGAAATCGCGGACGGGAAGTATATCCGGGAAGCGATTTACGGCTTGAAAGAGCCGCCGCAGGAAGAAACCGTTGAGATTATCCGCATGAGCGAGGTTGACACACAGACCGTTGAATGGCTATGGGAGCCGTATATTCCCTTTGGGAAAGTAACCATTGTGCAGGGCAATCCCGGCGAGGGCAAGACCACTTTTGCCCTACGCCTTGCCGCCGCCTGCACCACCGGGGGAACGCTGCCGGGAATGAAGCCCTTGCCGCCATTCCAAGTAATTTACCAGACCGCCGAGGACGGGCTGGGCGATACCGTCAAGCCACGCTTGATAGAAGCCGCCGCAGACCTTGACCGGGTGCTTGTGATTGATGAAGCCAAACGGGAGCTTACCCTGTCCGACGAGCGCATAGAAAAGGCAATCACGCAGAACGGAGCGCGTCTGATTATCCTTGACCCCATACAGGCGTACATGGGCGAAAAGAACCGACATGAACAAGGCAAATGAAGTGCGCCCCATTTTCCGCCGCCTTGCCGATGTTGCCGAGCGTACCGGGTGCGCCGTTATCCTTATCGGACACCTCAACAAAGCCGCCGGAGGGCAGAGCGCATACCGGGGCTTAGGTTCTATCGACTTCCGCGCCGCAGCAAGGAGCGTCCTGCTGATCGGGCGCGTGAAGCGAGAACCGAATGTGCGGGTAATCGTCCATGACAAATCTTCCCTTGCGCCGGAGGGCAAGCCCGTTGCCTTTTGCCTTGACCCGGAAACGGGCTTTGAGTGGATAGGCGAATACGATATAACCGCCGACGAGCTGCTGTCATTTCCAGTTTGCCCACATTACACAGGACAATGAGCGGTGTGGAGTTAACAATCACCCTACGCATTGTTTCAATTCCTCCAGAAATTCTTTCTGGTCATCAAATCGGAATATGCTGATTTGATTCTGTCCCAAAATTTGATGAAATCCTCTTCCGTCATACCCGCAATTTCTGCGCAATAAATCGAAACATTATTCTGCGTGTAATAGCCCATGGCAACGGTTCTTCTCGCAAATGCTTCATGCGGCGTCATCGGAACTCATATGCGTATCATATAGTACGGCTTCCGGTATCTTTATAACGATTTGACACATAGATTGGCCCTCTCTTTCTATCTCTGATATTTCCTGATTCACTTTCACAGCAGTTTAAACGACGCATTTTCCGCCACCTGCACTGACCATTTATATTCCCATTATAGCAGATTACCTCGCCATAATGGGAACCTTTATTTTTATGCCGCTTTTGAATCCTCGCCCTGGACAATAACTCTGCCACACCCTGAATTTCCTTTTTCAACATCAGATACAGGCTGTTAAAGTTCCCTTAATCCGGTTCCTGCGGAAAGCAAATTCCTGCTCAAAAACCCGGATATAGGCTTCCGCTTTGGCAAATAAGGAGAACATATCCTTGTCATTGAGGAACAGGCGAACTTTCCGCTCACAGATATAACTGTCCTTTTTACAGTATTTTCCATTGGAGTTTCTGACAGCTATGCCTCTGCCGTTCTGAATCTCCACAATCCAGGGGTAGTTACGCTTTTTCCCTGGGCGTCTGTTTCATACCGGTTAATCTGCATTTTCTGCACAATACTATAACCGTTACTGTCTGGTTCTCCAAAAATCTTTTTCCTGTGGAAAATCAAACTCCACTAAATGGGAAAACAGGGCGGAATAGATATATTTTCACCTCCTCCGATTAATATTGGCATATACGCTACCGTATTATCCCTTTTCCTTTACTGTAATCCAGCATATTTAACCGGATAAGGGAACGCTCCCCGGCCTCCGCCTTCTCTCCGGCTGCATGGATATGTGCCGGGAACAGGTTGGACGCCGGTTTTAAATTATCGCACAGCTCCAGCAGCGCCTTGTCTGTCTTGTAAATGGCGATCTGCCAGGATTCTTCTTTCGACCAGTCTTTTTCTCATTCTGTTCCATATTCTTCTCCTATCTGATGTACTTTAAAAGCAGCTTTGCCAATTTGGCCGGCATGGCATTCAGATCCGAAATATTTAAAAATCCGTCCTGGTAAATATCCTCAATCTGCTCCCTGTCATCTCCAATAGCTGCGGCAAAAATGTCACCCCCGCTTTGTCAGATTCCTCTTAATTTTCCTGTAAATCTTTCTTTGCGGTTTCACCTCGGTAGTCTTCAGCATTCGGGGTTCCGTCTGAAATGAGAATCAGAATTTTATCCTCCTGTTTTAACAGGCGCCTCTCCCGCAAACAGGAGCGCTGCGCCGTCACGGTTCGTATCTCTGGCTCATATCCATCATACGCAGGGCATCATTTCCATCTGCGGAGTCAAAATCCGCGTAAGCTGAAGATATCCACTACTTCCTCGTTGACCCACTGCCGCTCTTATTCAGTCTGTTATGAGTGCTGTGTCCATATACCATCGCAGGGATAGACAAGCTCCTGCAAAAATCATAGATCACCTGAACTGCTTCCCTGGCATATCCGATGCGGTCTCCACAGTGCATGGGCCTGACTCGTCCAAGCCAGATTGCAATAGCAACCGAAAATCCTTCCTCCGGCAGTACCTTCTTCTCAAATATTTTCCGTCCTGCCCGGAACAGATTCCCACGGCTTAGGTCGCTTTCCCATGTAGAGGCCGGACAAGGTTCCCCCGTCCTTACGGGTCAGAATCTCCTCCACGGATTTCTGAAGCCGGTAAGACGCCTTTTTAATCTTGGGGAGAAGTTTTGTTATAGCAGACCTCTGTGGATCGGAAATAACACTGATTCTGGTGTATCTCTATCGGTACATTTTTTGAATCCCCTCCAGTTTTAAGTTGTCCGCTTTGCTTTATTCAGGGATTCTTTCAGACGTTCTTCCTCCTGTCTGCTATACTGTTCCCTGGCTGCCTCATTTAGAATATCTGACAGCTTTTCCGCCATATCCCAGACATCTGCTTTCGTCTCTTCCTTTGTCCTTTGCTCACCAGCTCCTGCCACTAAAATCAAGTCCCTGCGCAAGTTCTTCCAGTGTCTCTTCCCCCGCTTCCTGGGACTCTGGTTCCTGGTACTTGATTCTCCTGTTGATTCTCAAATTCCTCTGCCCGTCATCCAAACCTCCGTCCCAGCCGTCAATTTTCTCGCTCGCTCCGGTCTCTTCTCCACAAGCTTCGACCTGAAATCGTAATCCAGGTAATCTTCTCTTTTAGATAGTCCTGAATCAATTTCCTCAGTTCTTCATTTGAACAGTTCTTCATCTCATCTTTTAAGTCCCGTTTGGTGCCCGTATTTCCTGCTTCAAATATTTCCATATCTTAATCATCAGCCAGTTGCTGACATGGAAACGGATATCTAAGTCAGAGCTGTCCACTGCCTCATCAATCATCTTTCTGCAGGAACCCAGACAGGTTAAGTATTTCTTTAAATACTCGTCCTCTGCCTCTGTCTTTCCTGCCCTGGCGTACCGAAAGATTAAATCCATCATGACCGCCAGTTCCCCATCACCTGCTGCCTGCCGTTCTGTAAACGAGGTATGCCTGAAATAATAGCTGCCGCATTTTCTTTGAATCGCCAGACGGACGCTTCCCGGATATTCCAGACACATAAAGTTTTTCTAATACGTCTTCCAGTATATTATTCAAATACGCTGCTGTTTTCTTAAAACCTCTCTGGCTATTGGATCGCCTTTTCAATAAAATATCCCTTCATTTCCGTCCATGCCCGCTTATCTGCCGCTGTTTTTCTACTTCCGGCGGCACAGGATACACTAAGCCCTTTCACGAATCCGCCCACATACCGTTCTCTCCGCATGAAATCAGAACATCTGAGATGACCACATTCATGAGCAATCAACCCCTCATGGCTTCTTACCCTTTCCTCGGCTGTTAAAACGAACTGTTACCGGATTTGCAGCATTCAAATAGATGAATTTTCCATCTGTAACGCGCGGCATGATTGGTTTCGTTTTCCTGATACGCTATAACAGCTCCACATCCCGTTTCTGTCCCAGCGCCTTTGCCAGTTTCCACAAAGCAGTGCGGTAAGATTCCGCTAAAAAGCAGCTCTTTATCCGTGGTCATGTCCGTATTCTGGCAATCTGTTTCCTCATACCATTCTTTGACATTTGTTTTACTGTCAAGGTTTTATCCCTCCTGATCTATGCCGCTTTCACTGACGGCTCTTCTGTAAAACGTGAATGATATCTGCGTCTTGTAGATTTCCTCCCTCTCTTCTTCCTCCGGCGCCGCTTTTGCCACGATTGTGCGCAGTGCGACTTTCGGACATCCTTCTGCCAGATAAGCCCATACCCAGTCCTCATCCCGGTATCCACACACGCCTCCGGTAATCATTTCTGTCCTGCAATGCTTCTGGATCGCGCAACTGCATCGGCCATTTTCTTTAGCATTCCCGGTTTCCAATACCGTAATCTTTTTCTGAATCCGGTAAACCATCTCCTCCGAAGTCAGCGGATCGGAATATAAGATCATCCGCATTCTGGATAGTACCGACTCATTGAATCCTTTACACCCCCGGTACCCCATGTTGGTTTGTCAAAAGAATGACCGTTTCGGATTCCGCCTCACAACCTCCCCACTGGTAAGGGTAATAGACGCTCCATCATCTAAAGACCATTTAACCGTACCAGCGTTCCTGGCTTTGTAATGACGGAAGGTTCCTGGTTTCTATAATGGAAGGTCTACGGCAGCCTGTCACAATACTGGACTCCACCATGATATAATCCTTTTCCCCTGTCCGCTCTGATAACCTTTCTGATAAATGCGGGACAGAATCTCCTGGAATGCCGTCTCTTTGTCAATCTCCTCCTCGTAAATCCCAGTTACCCGTTCCAGGGCAGACGCTGGATCCATCATCATATCTTCATAGGTAGGAAACGCTGCCGTTTCTTCCGCCTTGTTTCCACCAATATTGGGAATCATGGAAGATACAAGGTCTACCTCGTCCGTACCTTCGCCACACGTAAAGAATAATAAAAGGCAGACCCCAGCATCTGAGCCACCATTCTGGCATTAGTTGTTTTACCAGTACCTGATTCTCCGGCACTCATAAACACCCGCATAGGGGTGTTTAAAAACAGCCTCAGAATGTCTGAAACTTCCTCCGGAACGTCATAATTTTCCGGCAACTTGGGGACCAGATTCCTTTCCTCCTCCGTCAGCAAGAAGTTCCGCCTGTACTTATTTTTTTCAAATCCGCTATCGTGCGTCCTGTCTTCCTGGCAGAGCTTTTCAGCACCTGGAATATTCCAAAACTGGTCTCTGTCGGCGCATAATAACCGCTCTCCAAACGGGCCTGGTAATAATCGGCACATTTCCCAGAGAAACACAACTGTTGTCAAACGGAATTCCGTCAACCCCAGACTATCACTGTTTTCAATTCTCCGGTAAAGGTTGTCACACAGAAGAAATGCCTGCGTCATGACCTTTTCCGGATTGGGAAAGCCTTTTTCGTTCTTCACTGAATCGTTCAAAGGCCGCAGCAAATTCCACGTCATGCAACATTCCCTGCTTTAGACTCGCATATGCAATCAGCATCAGAATTTCTTTTCCACTTCCTCCTTTTATCACTAATGACAGGAAGTGATGAGAAGTACCGTTCCGTTCTTCATCATCCCTTTACACCTGCCATCGATAGGATCATAAGTATTATCCGTGTCTCTCTGATAGTTCCACCGTCCGCGCATATTCCATGCAGTACCACTTTACCCTACCATTTTCACTCTGCAGACCAAATGCTCCTGTCACAGCTCCGTCTATAATTTCAGATACTGCGATTAATGCACGCAAGGTAGGGGCATGCAGCGTTGCACGTTTCGCCCTGGACATATGGTTATGCTTTGATATACTCACTGGCTCCATTGAGGTTTTTTACCGGCTTTTGCCACTTCACTTGCAAAAAGGCTCCGGGAGCCGGACGGTTAAACGTCCAGGTTTCAAAAAATTTTGTGTGTCCCATTCTTCTCCTCCTCCATGCCGCCAATTTTCCTGGCTCATATCCTCTTAACTGTGCTTCACTGCGCAGACGCGCCGCCAGCATGGTGTTCCTCTTTTCCAATATCATTATTACCAATCGCAATCGCCAAATCTGCCTTGGAACCCACCAGATATACTTTGGCTTTCGCCCTAGTGATTCCCGTATAATACACATTTCTCTTTAACATAGGATAAAACACCTAAGCACCGGCAGAATCACAACCGGGTATTCTCCTCCCTGGCTCTTATGAATGCTGATTGCATATGCGTGCTCCAGGATTGACAGTTCCTCTTCCTCATATTCTTTTGATATTTCACCAAAATCTACCGTCATTGTTCTGCTTCCGTTCCTATTTCTCATAATTTTCGTGACTCGTCCTATATCGCCATTGGATATATCGTCTACGTTCTTTGTCTGCATGACTTGTCTCCCACTCCGGAAAACAGCACCGACCTTCCACTCCTCTTTGTCAAGTGCCGGCGGGTTTATGATTTCTTGAAGCCGGCGATTTAAGGCAATCACCCGCTTCCGTGTTGACTCGCAGTGGTGTCAACACCTGAACCATATCCGATTATCTTCATGAAGCTTCAACTCTTCCTGGCAAATTTCTCCAATCCGTTTTTGCCGCCTCTTCATCGCTTCCGACCATATGGAACTGGAAATCATCTCCATATAATAGTTTTTTCTGGTTCTTATTTATCCGCTCCGCATTGAGGATAATCTGGACTCTTTTGCCTGTCGGAAAAATACATCCAACACAGTCACTGGGATAATTCCTGAATCAATCAGTTCCTTAAACACATTTCCCGGTCCTACGGAAGGAAGCTGATCCACATCCCCCACCAGCACCAATCTGGCACCGCTTTTCACGCGGGAAAACTAGAATACTGGCCAGCCACATATCCATCATGGTGCACTCATCCACAATGATTAAGTCTTCCTCCAACAGTTCATCCTCGTACAAATCATCTTCACTGTCCACAGTCAGATACAGTGCCTTGTGAATCGTCATCGCTGGCGCGCCTGTACTGTCGGAAAGGTTTTTCTGGCTCTTCCTGTAGGGGCGCACAGCAGGACGGAATCCTGCTGCCTTAACCGCTCGTATATATTAAGTATCACTTTCAGAACTGTCGTTTTCCCCTTTCCTGGTCCCCCTGTAATAATGGACACTGGCGACTGGAATACCATTCTGGCCGCATCTTTTTGCTTTGAGCAAGTATAATTCCCGATTCTGCCTGTGCCTCTTCCAACTCTTTCTCAATATCAAGGCACGTGCCCTGTGTTTTTAAAAAGCCTCACGATGTGATAGGCCGCCGTTTTTCCGCTTCCCTGTTCATTTTCAGAAAACCGAGGTGCCGTCCGCTTCCAGTATTTTGTCCTTCAGTACCAGTTCATTTCCTGCCCTGATAATGTCATTGCGACTGACTGCTTCCGGCTGGAATCCTTTTTGTCAAAAGCAAATGTGCTTTATCTATGATTTTCCTGCTTTCCAGATAAAGATGGCGGTCTCCTCCGCTTCCTTCAGGACATGTTGGATTGCTGCTTTAATACGCATTGGGTCATCCGGCGGGAATCCCTGGCTGGCACGGGCAACAGGATCAACGGTGAGAAACCCGAATCCGCTGATTTCACACAGACGGTAGGGAGACTCCTTCACAATGTCCACTGCCTCGTATCCAAAATACTGCCAGATTTTTCCGCTTTCTTTGGAGTAACCTTAAATGGCGCCAGCACTACCATAAGCTGACGTATTTCCTCACTGTTCTGTAGGATTCCAGGATTGTTTCCAGCTTCTGCTGTGTAATCCCCTTGATAGACAGCAGCCTGTCGGGTTCCGTCTCTAACACATGAAACGTATCTTCTCCAAACTTCTCCACAATTGCCCCTCGCTGTAACCAGTCCAATACCTTTTACTAAGCCAGAGGATAAATAACCTATAATTCCCTCTTTGCTCTTTGGCAATATCACTTGGAATTGCTCTACCTGAAGCTGCATTCCATACCTGGCCGATATCTCCCATCTGCCGTCTAACTGGATTTCCGCATCTTCCAGGCAAGGCAGTTCCGTTCCTACCGCAGTGAATACAACCTCTGTCCCGTAATCCATTTTTATCCCTGCCTCTGGAACCTGGCTTAATTCTCCAGACCGGTAAGTTGCAACCGTATAGCCATTTGATGGATTTACATACTGCCTGTGTTCAAACTTACATATCATTTTGTCTGCCCCTTTCTGCTTATTCCTCTGCCCAGGCAATATAAAGATATTTTCCCCTGATCCACTGCGTTCAATCCCTCGTTTCTCAGCAGTTTTGCAATCATAGCGGCACTTGTTCCCGGATAATCGTGAAAGATACCAGCGCGCCGGTAACCTCTGTCTGAACGGAAATTGCAGATTCCATCCTTCCGAATCCAACATTCATAGATTCCTCTGCTATGCAGGGAGGCAATGATACGGTTCAGCTGGTTTTTCCCTTTGCTGCTGTACCAAATAGCCACGGCATCTTCCCGTTCGGCTGGTATGTTATCAGCTCTTTCTTCTGGTGCGGGAGACTCGTCCTCTGCCTCATCTCCACTCCCTGTCTCACCTTATACTCATCCGCAGCCGTATCTTCCCTTTGCTTATCTTGCTTTGCGGTCACCAGGCGGATTCTCCAGCCCTTTCCACTACCAGATGGTAAAGCAGGAATGGAATTGCAAAAGGATGCGGCACTGATAATCGCCACCAGAATCATGGGCGCCGCCAGCTGTATCAGAACGCTCCCGGCTGTACACCCCAAAAATATGACTGCAATCTTCTTTATTTTATTAATATCCATCTTCATTCTCCTCTCAATCAGGAAGGGGCTGCCGAACATATCTCATCCTGGCGCCCTCCATAACATGTTATTCATTGTGTTGGTTAGTTAAATGGATTGTTCGCATCCTCCACGCTTTCCGGCATATTGCTAAACCGGTTACCAGTCCTTCTTGTGCTGGAAGTGCGACCCGCTGAGCTTCTTCCCTGCCGCTGTCCTACTTGGAGCAGTCCCCTGCTGGTTCGGCGCGGACGCTCTGGCTGAAGAACTCTTTCCCTCATTGTTCCCTGTGGCAGATGTCTTTGACGGAGAAGCTGTTCCTCCCGTTTTTCCTGATGCCTGCGCATTCTGTGTGGGAGGTGCCTGAACATCTTCTGGCAAATCCTCCTCTCTCTCTTGCCCTCGGCAAAATCAATATGATTTGCCTGCAGCTCCACACCATATACCTTTTCTCCGGCCTTATTCGTGTAGTTATTATTTTTCATGCTTCCACTTACCAAAACCCGATTCCGCAATACAGGTATTTTCTGCAAATTCTGCTTTCTTGTCAAAGGCCACACGGAAAAAAATCCGCCTCCGACTCCATCCTTCTTTTTCCACCGATCAACCGCCAGCGTAAAACCGGGCTATCGGTATCTGATCCGCTCCCCGATGAATACCTGATTTCGGATCTCTTGTCAGCCTTCCTAAAACGTGCATTGATTCAGTCCCATTCTTTTCCTCCTCGTTATGAGCACTTGACGCCTGTCTTATAGGCGCTTACGTGCGATACATGTCATCTCCCACTTGGTGAGGTCTTCCACGAACCTAGTGGAGTGGCTCGTACTTCCAGTTGTTAAACTGAAACAAAATTTTAAGTTTCTCTATTTCCAAATTTCTGCTGCCTGTTCAGGATACAGTTTTGAAAATACTTCTTGATAGCGCCTTACCCCATCATCGTTTAAGGGTGCCTCTAAAGATGCCTCCTCCGACCACAGAATTGCTTCTTCCTCCAGCACATGATACGGTCCTGTGCGGAAGTCTCCAAAATTCCAATGGGGTACTGATGGCTTTTACAATTTCCTGCAGTTCCGCTTTGGTAGACGCCGTTATAATCATCCGGCTTTTCCTTTTTCCATGATTGAGAGAACAAGAAAAAATGCGAAATAGTCCTCTGCGTATCCGGGTTACAGTCTGCCTTACGCTTATAAGCGCCTGCAGAGACGCCTGCTTTAGAGGATTCATTTTCCTTTGATCTGCCAAAATCACTTCCCTTTGCGTGTCGGTAAACCGCTTCTATCAGCAGATTTTCTGTGAAATACATTCTATTGTTTTACCTCCGACTTTCTATTATTAACTGCCGGAAACTGTGGTATAAAAACGCAGACCAGGTGTATGCCGCATGACTACTACCATGCTTACATCAACACAAATCCCTTGGATATAGGTACACAGTTCTTTTCAGTTCATCATATGTCATTGCATTTAAACGCCCCTCCGGCTCCACGACAAAACGATAGCAGCCGTTATTCCTGTCTGCACCTATCAGACGAAACTGCAGCCTTCTTAAAATAGTCCTCGTATTTCTGCATATTCTTTTCTTCCTCCCGTCTCTTCTTATTCATATCCATTCCGAATCAAGCCCCGTTCAAGACTTATGTTCTTTTACAGGCCCACCAGTAATCATCAATCCCTTTCTGTTTTCCGGCCCAGATTCCCCTCTGGAGTCATGTCCCATGTTTTGCGGACACAGCAGCGCCAGTTCATCACAGATCGTACAGGTGACCGCAACCGTCTCTAATCTGTCTCCCGTTTGTTCTGCTTTTCACAGTCAGCACCGTCTCCGCCAGGTGAATACCGGCGCAAATGATGAACAGACAGAGGATTTATAATCTCCAAAGCACCGGATATCCAAGTATTTGTCCATATCGTAATATTCCTGAACCTCTTCCAGACCGTTCTGCTTTAAAAGTCATCAAAAGCTTTCCTTAGTTCCTTATACTGGCTCACTCCCGGCGTCCCAAGAAAACTATATCCGGACAGAGAGTGGGCAATGGTTGCTTTCAATATCCCCTCTGTTACCCGAATCGTCTTGTCCCAGGGATTTCCCAAAAAGTAACTGGACTCCTGCTTCCTGTCCCACGGTTCCGGTTGGTGCTGCTAAAGCCATAGATACTTGCGGTCATTCAGTGGCTCGTCCATACGAATCTGAAACCCGGCAATTTCTCCGCCCAGGCTATAAGCCGGGCACAAAATCCCCCGGTTCGCCCCGGTAAAACGCAATCCCAGTTCCTCCTGTCATTAAAAAAGAATCCTGGAACACCAGCAAGGAATATCCCTCCTTAATCAGTTTTCTTGCCAGGTTCTCTGTCCCATAAGCCGGTGTACTACAGAACTGATACGCTTCTATCTGTTCCTTTGTCAATCCCCGCTCCATCAGCTTCTTTCTGTGGAGGTCGGATAGCTCCAGCAGTTCCAAGAGCCTGCGGTACGCTGTCCCGCTGCTGAGGCTGACGGGTTCCTCCTCTTTCCGTTTATGTTACCGGAATAGCCCCTGCCGGGTCCTTCCTCCTCTCCCCTGTTTACCGCCTCCAGGATTTCCCGATATGCGATTTTATACCGGTCCTGACCATAGATTCCTTTCAAATCAGCGTACAGAGTCAGCATATTTCCCTGCTGTCCGCAGCAATATCCGTGGTAAGTATTCGCCGGCTCATTATCCTTCATAATGCGGAAATTCATTTTGCCTCTGCATATTTCCGAAAAGGGACAGACAACGCCAAAGGAGTTACCGTCCGACAGTTTTTGAATCCCAAGCAAATCAGCTATCCGATATATTAAACTTTGGCTCGTATGTATAAATGGCCGGCTCCTTTCTCCCAAGGCTATGTGCTTTTTGTCGCGATTTAAGAGCAGTTTTGCTCTTCCTGAGCTCCTGCCTCCGCCCGCGGTATCCTTCCGCATACCAAATCAGTGCGTTGATTCCTTCTTCTCCATCTGTGCCAGGCTTCCCAGAGTATGCTCGCTGTATGTCCCAGGGAGTACATTTAATCTGCATTGCTTCCTCAATGGTCATTCCGCTCCCGGTTTCCAACTCTTCTTTGGCGCTTTCCGGAAGCTGTACCATGGTTCCGCTTTCCGGCTTGATATGAGAACTAACCGGTGGGTCAGCTGTTTAGGTGAATCCGCCGTCTGTTTTAGTGACTCCTCTTTCTGGCTCCTCCCCTGTGCCGACTGCCTCTTCTCTGCTGCCCCAAGCTTTCCAGCCGCTTCTGTTTTTTCTGCGGACATGCCTCCGGTTCCTGGCTTCTGAACGGTTTTTTGGAATCTTCCGCTGCTTTCTTCTCCGCTCTCGGTTTATCAATTAGCTTTGACTCCGGCGGTTCTAATTCCGACATATCTGTCGAGTCTGCTTCCGGTGCTTCTAATTCTGAAATATCTGACGATTCTGTCTCATCAGACGAAAACTGCGTATCCAAATTAGGGCGTCCATTTCTTTCCGCTTCCGTTTCAGGTGTTTTTAATCCCCATATCCGGGTCTTCCCCGCCTTGATCAATACAGAATTTATTCAGCAGATAGTATTTCAGTGCATAAGTCCAGGCACTTCCCTTTGCTTTATCCGGAAACTCATGGGAGCCGATTGCATGGATTACCACTGTATCAGCCTCCTGCGCCTCCTCCGCATTAATCCATCGAAGCGTCAAGTCCGCCTCGTACATCCACATCTGACATTGAGGAACATACTGGACAAACAACGGATTTCCCTGTTCGTCTTTCCTGGTTGCCGATTCTGATATGACCTCCAGATTCACCTGATAGTCATTCATGGCCGGTGCCAAATGCCGGTACACATCATCAATCTTGACAAAATCATAACTCACCTCTTCGCTGTAAGCCTTCTTCACCAGCGCCGGTATCCTCTTTCGGATTTGCACCACTTTCTGCTGTAAGGATAACTGCTTTGTTTCTCCTCGTTTTTCCATTGTCATGGTTTCTCCTTCCTGCTACTTTGCATGTGCTTCATATTTTTCAGCAGCTGCCTTACCTGTTCCCTGATTTCCATGGACAGCTTTCTGATTTCCTCTAAATCTCCATTTTGGTATAATGCAGCTCTGAATTTTTCTTTTATCTCCGGGCGGTTCATGACAAGACCTATCTCATCAAACATTTTTTCTTTTTCTGCAGCCAGGACATAAGTTCCCATTCCAGAGCAGATAAGGTCCCGGATGTATTGATTTCAAGAACTTCAATTTCCTTTAATAGCGACTTAACTGCTCTCTGCACCGGATTTCTTTTTTCTAAGGCTGCTTTTTTTTTCTCCTCTGCCTCCCTAAGTTCCGCCAGGCAGCTTTTAGCTGCAGTTCTATAAAAATCCGCTCACCTTTTGTCACTCTTTGCTCCTTCCTCACCCTGCCTTTGCTGGTTTAATGTAAAACTATAGGATACATTCGTTTTTCGCATACTCCTGGCAGATATCCGGATAGAAGACGCAGCGCCTCCATTCCCTGCTTATTAATGGACGTGACAGACCTCTTTGTATATCCGGCCTGGTATGTTGTACCATCTACCACAAGCAACCCCTCTCTCTGCGCCTTTTAAGGCTTCCTGAATCGGCGCATAAGTCAGCTTTATCTGTTCATCCAACCGTTTGGACTGCTGATCCAGCTCAGACTTTTTCTCCTTCAATTTCAGAAAAGCCTACATTTTTCGGACAGCTGCTCAGGAAGTTCAATCTGCTGCTTCTCACGGATTTCCAAACGTTCCCGGATGCTTTTCAACACCAAATCGGCTGATTCCGTGTATGCCGGCGGCTTCCCCATCTGGACACAGTGATTCCAGAAATAGGCTTCCTGCTCAATCAGCTCCTCTTCCTGATCCAGATCACGGTCCAGTCTACGCTCAATGAACGTATCCTCACTGTTCCCATGCAGGCACAGAAAAATCACTCCCTGCACATTGGTCACGGCCATATAATGACGCCCCTGAAGTTCGTAATGGCGGGGGAATTTTTCCATCCTCCCACTGGTCCATATGGTAGGAAAAGCTGGTTTTACACTCAACGATGTAGATTCCACCCTCTATTTCCACAAAAAATCTACACTTGCCATCATAAACGGATATAATGGGTGGCGAAACATTTTGCGCACCGCATACGGCTTCAAGTCCTGTCCGTTTTGAATATCTGCACCACCAGTTCCTCCAGACGTTTCCAATCTCCTTGGCTACCCAGCCGTCCTCCGGTGGAGAGAGATGATTTACCTTTTCCTCATACAAATCCCTCGCTGTCTTCCAGGGGGAAATCCCGCAGACCGCAGCAGCATCGCTTCCGCCAATGCCAAAAGTGCGGTATCGCCTCCATTCTTTTTCAGTCAGTTCCGTTATGTCCTCTACCACCACTTCTGGCTCATAATTCAAATTCAGGCTCAAATCCTGCTCCTTTCCGGCAGAGAGAACCTACGTCTTCCCTCTGCCATTTTCCATTCCTACTATGTTAATAGCTGACCACCCCCGGTATATCGTAATCGTGCATCCGGTAAGCCAGGATTCTGGATACCATTTCCTCCAAATCCAACAGTCCTTTGACGCTCATCCCACTGGCTCTGGGCTAAAAAAGATACACTCGCAAATTCCGCAGTAAACCTCGTACCCACTGCAGCCTCCGCCCATATGTCCCGCTTTAAACTGTTCCACAGTCTGGGCCGTCAGCTGTTTGCCAATTCCAACACGGTTCATAAGCCCTGCCATCACATTCGCGGGATAATTGATATACACACGGAACAATTTTCCCAATCCTTCTACAGTCTCCCTATGTCTTGCGAATATCTGGGCTACATTTCCTGCAAAGGCTTTCAATCGTTGCCGCTCCGCTGTGTTCCAACTTTAAGGCATTTCCCCAGTACTAATGGTCGTTTCTCCGGTCCCTCCAGCAGAGAACAGAATATATTGGCCCCACTGGCGGCAACATCCGAGGAATCAACCCGGATAACCGCTGAGATTTCAGACGGCACCGGCTGTCCATACTGCAATAACAGTTCCTGATAACAGTCCAACAACTCCCTGTCCCTGATTTCCCAGGACGCGGTGGTCAGCAGATGGCTGAAATAGCCTTTAGAAAACTGCACTCTGTCGTATGTCTCCCGCATATATAATGCCGCCACCTCAAACAGCTCCGGCATGGAAAGAACCGCATAATCGCTCTTATCGCCTCCGTGAACCGCACGTACCTGACCTTCATGTATCCGGATAAGTGCCTGCCATTTCGTCACCTGCAGACAGTCATTGATAACCCTGGCAAATTTCGCCCGTTCCAGATCCTGAAGCGCATTACCGGAGATTCTTTGCCCTGTTTTCCAGTGTCTTAATTGTGGTGGAACCCACCGGATAATAGATTTCACCAACTTTTAGAAGCAGGTCCGCATTGGCATACGTGTCCTTCAGAATTTCCAGTTTGTCATCCTGATCCGGAATCATCTCTCACATAATTCCGGATTCTCCTCTGCGGAAAAAACCTTAAGCGTATTGGTGGGGTAATTCTGCCACTGTGCATTTACTTCCACCTGATCGAGAAATTGCATGAATGTTCCTGGTTCACAAAACTTGCCGAAAAATCATCTCTAAACTTCATGATTTCCTCCCTGTTTAGTTTCTGAAAGCAACTGATATGATATGACCATCAGCCAAGGTGAATTCAAAGCCATCTTCGTTCAGTTCCATTAGTTCCTGTAAGGTAATCCTGTCTCTGCCCTGTGTTCTCCCATCTTTCTTCTCTCTCATCATTCGTCTCCTTTCTTTGATTTTATGAAATCAGGTCTCCACCTGGTTTCTTCTTTTTTTATAGGCTTAATGGTATCCTCTATACGGTCATACAGGTAAAAGCGTCTAAAAGACCAGTCTCCATATCCTCTGGCCCTTTCCATCTCGAAACAATATTTAACCATTCTTCCGTGCGCCAGCAGTTTCTTTGGTACGGAAACAGCAGAACCTCATAGGGACTGGTAGGAAAAATCACCAGATTATCTACTGGCAAGCCCCGGCAATCTGCCTCAATACGCCTTCTAGAAAATGCAGCCGGCTCCGTACAAAACCGTTTACGCTGGTAAGAACAAACAGCCTGTCACGCCTTCCTCAGTCGTCTTGGAAAACAGCGCCGAAATCTCAACCGGCTCCGGTTGCTTTCCATTATTCTGTTCAGTCTCTGTTCCAGCAGCCCGATAACTGGCGGATAGAAAATTGGCGTATTCTTTCTCGCTGCTTTAAAGCTCCTGTGTCCAACTCCCCATTGTCTCAGGTCTTCATTGTTGATCACCCGGCGGAAGCTTTCGACTTCCTTGTGCAGATGCAGTTCAAAAATAAGGACTGTATCGAAGAATTCCACATATGGAATATGAAAGCGCCTCCTCGTTTCCTCTTCGCTTCTCCAAACATAAACCACCATATGCCTCACATTTTCGAAAGTTCTCATCTGATATGACATCTTTGTGGAGGAATTCGTACACATCCGCCTGTATTCTCTTTCCAGGGTGTGTTCAGCCACTTCTCTGATTTTTCCTCACAATACAGCCAGGCGTGGCTCACACACTGACAGATTCACCGCAATGCCGGTCAAATCCCGTCCTTTTCAATCCTGATGACAATTTCCGCTCCCCTGCTTTCCGGCTCCAACTGATACCCTGTGCCAAGGCGCTTGCACAATGCCTCCCTTACTTTTCTCCATCCATGTTTCTTTGTTCATCTCTCTCTCCTTTCTTTTTTTTTTTGGGCAAAAATAAGACACCAGAAATTTCTCAAAATTTCTAATGTCTTACTGACACAGGCGTTACCGCCTGATTTACCCATATGATAGGCATAAAGCCTTAAACTTAACTCCCGGTCAAGACCGGAACAAACACTGCGGTATGGCCTGTAACGGCGCATATAAATCAATGTCACATTTATTTTATCACTATATATAGTGTTTGTCAATTTTATATTCTATATATTGTGTTTATTGATTGTATCTTTGTTTTAAACCCTCTTTTCCTCTATTCCTAAGAGTTCGCTCCCCTTCCAATAAAACCAATAGGTCATCCTTTCGGATATTATGCAGTGACGAAATCAGAATCTGTTTTTCCTCTCCGTTCCTTTCCCTGACAATCAATTCCCAACTTTTTTTTCCGTACCCTGTCCTTCTGAATACGAATTATCTCACCTTCCATTACTTCATACTTCCTGCAATAGATAATCGAGAACAAAATTAAAAAACGGATTCCAAAACATACACTGCATAAGCAGGACAATTTAAGGAATCCGGCTCCCATTTGATATTCCATAAAAATACCAGCTGCCAAAATACCGAAAATCAGGCTGCCAGATGTCAGCAATCTTGCTTTTAATACTCCTGGTATGGCAGACGGGTTATTCTGTGTACTCGTATACTGCTGCTGTTTGCAAAACACGTTCTTTAAGTACCTCATATATCGTTTCAATCTCCTCCTCGGAATACCCAAACGGACTGATATGCATCGTTCTCTCTGTTTTCTGGCTCCCCTGAATCATGCTCTCCTGACTGCAAAATTCTGATATAAAACCGCTCCATTCTTTGTCTTAACCAAAGTCTCCACCTCTTTATAATAGATGCGGCAGGACTCATACTGGTTGTCTTTATATGGTTGAACCGTCACAAAAGCTATCGCCTCGTATCTCCAAAAAGCAGCCAGTCAGCGGCATATATCCGTTGTTTCAGCCAAAGGAAACCTCCAAAGAAGTTTAACCCAACCGCCCCACTATAATCGCCACAATTCTATTAAATATTTGAAGGGCATACGCCAAAAAAAAAAGCCCAAAGAGGCCATAACCCCATAACTTTAATCAGTATCAGAAAATGATCTTTTAATCCATCCTGCGGTACATGGATTCCTCCGATGGTTCTAATCGCTTATCTCGTCCACCTCCCTCATGCCGCTTTTTTCCTCTCTTCGCCTTCCAGTTATCCAGTACCTGTTCACACCCAGAATTGTCTGCTCACAAAGATAATCAGAAAAAGTATCCAATATGGGTTTCTTCTGTATGGCAGATTTAAACGGCTGGACAGCCAGACATACACTCCGTCCCGGCTCATACAGCCGGCTCTGACCAGGGTATCCATAGCCCTGTGCGCCCTGATTCTCTTATTCCTAAGTTCTGAATCCGCCAGAGTCCCTTTAGGTTTCCGGCTTCCTTCATGAACCCCACATAGGTCCCACATTCAGGATAACTGCTGCATACAAAAAAGCTTCCGGCTGATATGGTATTGTCCCCATAAACATATTCTGCGGGGCGCAGCACCGAACGTCTCCCGCAGTAAAGGGCAGATGGGTGGTTTCGGTATATTGTTTTTTCTGTCTTTTATCCGCACAATCTTTTTCTGTTCTTCATTCTTTCGGTCTGCTCTCCTCTTTCCTGTCTGTATAATCATTGTAGAAAAACAGCTCTGATTTTCAAGTGCATTTCAAAATATTTTTGGAGACGTTACAAACGCCTCCCTTTATGGTTCTATGCCATGTTACTCTGCTTTCTTTTCCGGTAAACAGCATATCCCGCCGTCCCGGCTCCTGCACTGCCCAGGCCGATCACCGCGGCCACTGCCGCTGCATGATTCTTTTTGAACATACACCCCGGTAGCCTTCATCGTATACACCGTCTTTCCACTGCTCTCGCCTCCTTTTTCAGGTAAGTAAACGGTAGCGGACACCTGACTCCTCCCTAAAAACAGCGGTTCCCTGATAGACGGCCTTAATCACTTACCAGTTTTTACCGGAAGCCACTGCATTCCGACACAAAATCCCTCTCGGAATCTTCATATGCCTCCCCGTCCCATGTAACCGTCTCCACCGTATATTCCTCATTATTCACGCCAATCAAAGCCAAGTTCTGCCTCGTAACCATGAAAATCTGGCGTATCATCTTCCAGTTTAAAGACCGTTTCTCCCAGCCAGTACCTCAAGACCATATTCGTGGAAGGTCACCGGGAAGGAGAAATTCTCCTCCCAGCGTTCTTCACCAAATTCCTGTCCGGAAATATCGGCAATTCCCTCCATCTGCTGCCCTGTGGCATCATCGGTTACAGAAACAGGTATCCTGGACGGGGATCATATCTTTCCCTCTACCGCCTTTGTTATAGACCACCTCCTCAGTAATTGGAACCCTCATGGGCCGGTATATCTGCTTTTTCCAGAATGGAATCCTTTAGCTGATAGGAAATGCCTTCCCGCTCTATAGTTCCCTCCGGCTGGTAGCTTTCTGTCTTCTTCCAGGAACGGAGCCGTGGTGATTGTGATTGTATCCCCGGCTGTCTCCGCCAAATTTTCTTCTATCACCTCCGTCCGGATTTCTGAAAGGCGGTATGTGATACCGTCCCGCTTCAGTTCCTTTTCAAACAGCCCCTCTGCTTCGTCCGAATCCGGATTCTCCGTTTGTACTGGTGTTCCTCATAAATATTTTCCAATACGTCATCAGCGGCCTTCACCTCCATAGCTGGGAAGCCGGCGGACCAAACATACGGCCAGGAAAAATGCACTGATTTTCATGCCTCTTTTCTGCGTTGGTCTAGCTGGTGGAATACCATTGTTTCTTTTTTCGTCGCATCCAGTGCCGGAATCCAAACAGTAAGATTCCTCCAACTGAAAGAAGCCATATAAAAAAAGTTCTCAAACAGATGGCTCTCATCTCCGGTTTTTGGAGCATGGCGCAGAGTTCCTACCGTCAAATCCCCTGTCACCTTTCCGATCCGTCTCATAGGAAGCGGTAATTGTTCCATAGTGCTTCTGGTTCGTAATGGTGCAATCCCCGATAATAGAACCATCCTCGAACACAGTAAAGGAAAATATGGTCTCATTCAGCTCATACCCTTCGGGCGCCGCCACTTCACGGAACCGGTATTCTCCCGGAGCAGGCACCTCAAAGTACACCTTTTCCATATTCATCACTGACCCCGCTGTAAATCCGGTTTCCGTCTTTATCTGTAATTTCAATCTGCGCCCCGGCAGTTCCTCCCGCCGTGGTCACATCTACCTTGGATATCACCACCGTTCCTTTCTTATAGTCAGGGAATCACCGTATCCCTTCTATGGTTCCGCCTTTCACGGTAAACTGGTAAACCTCCGGGTTGAGATAATACCCTCCGGTGCGGATACCTCTTTAAAGGTATAGTTTCCGTTCTCCGGCACCTTAAACCGTATTTTTCCCGCCTTGTCTGTAATGCCTTCAAAATACACACTGCCGTCCGGTCTGTAAACCGTAATCTTTGCCCCGGCCAGTTTTTCTCCCGTAAGACCGTCTGTTTTATACAGCTCCTTGTACTCTCCTTTTCGGTTTCGGCGTGTCGCCTCCCCGCCGCCAGAGTGGTCGATTTTATAGTTCTTCACTACAAACTCCTGCAATTCATCTTTTTCCAGTATCTGAATTTCCTGCGGTTCCATCTTTTTATAACCGGATGGTGCTTTCACTTCACGGATGGTATACGCTCCCTTCTGAAGTCCTGTGAAGTGTTCCGCTTCCCCTTCTTTGAAGTCCATTCCCGGATAACCGCCCCGTCTTTATTTCTCACCAATTGAAGGACTGCACCGCCAAGAAGTTTTCCTGTATCCCCACTGGTCTTTTCAATTTCCACCTGAATCGGCTGGTTCAGGATAAAGGATCTGCTGGGGCTGATCCAAGAATCTCAATCTCCATATCTTCCATTGGCGCATACCCAGGCGGTGCGGTAATTTCACAATGTATAATCCGGCTTTCTATCCCGGTAAGTGTGAAAATTGATTCATCGGAAATCCATTCCTTCACAATGACCTCCTGCCCGGTTCCTGCATTCCTTATCAGCTGAAGGACTGCGCCACTGACCAGCTTTTGACTCAAACTGTCTTTCTTTTCAAAAATCTGCTTGTATCTTCTGGTTCCCCAGTGTTATCTGCAACGTGTCCTCCTCTCCGGTCACCTCAAAGACAACCGGCTTTCCTACTGCATATCCATTCGGCGCGGATACTTCCTCCAGGGTATAACTGCCCGGCAGTAATCCTTTTATGATCTTTGCAACCCCGGTACTCTTCCACTCGTCTACCACAGACTGGTCAGAATTTCGTATCAGCCGCAGCATTGCTCCGGCAAGCGCCTCCCCGGTTTCCTGGTCGGTCTTTAGAATATCCACCTCCAATTTCTGGTATCTGACCGTAAATACCTGGCGTTCTTCCTCATTAGTGATTTGGATTTTAACGGCTCTTTTAACAGCAGATAACCGCCCGGTGCCTGAACTTCTTCTACGGTATACCATCCGGGTTTTAATCCTGGCAAGACTTGCGCCTCTTTCGTTGTAACCCACCAGGCCACTTCATTTCCCGTTTCATCTATAAGCCGCAGCACAGCTCCTGCCACCGGTTCTCCTGTCTCGGTGTCTGTCTTTTCTATCACCGTCTGGATTTTCTGGTTTTCCACCACAAAGGTCTGGATCTTATAACTTTAACCACCGTTATTTTAAGAGGTTCCTTTAATATCAGGTAGCCATCCGGAGCTTTCACTCACGCACCAGGTATTCTCCCGCCGGCAGTCCCTGAATCTGAATGCTTCCTGGTTTCTGTCTGTGATCCATTCCCGCACAAGTTCCATAGAATCTGCTTTCACAAGCTGCAGGGTAGCACCGGCCACAGGCTCTCTTGTTTCCTTTTGTCTACCTTTATAATCTCCGTTTTCGTATCGTCATCAAGCATTTCCACAAATACCGTATTCCAACCGTCATGTTCCCTGAACGGTGAAATATACCTTTTCGCCTCCAGATAACCTTCCGGCGCCCTGTCTCAATCAGCACATATTCACCAGGCTTCAATCCTCTAATCTTGTGAGGCGTATCCGTGGGAAATCCAGCTTTCCAGAACATCCCCTTCTGTCCTGGCAATCTCTCCATCTTCCCCGATTGTTACCGTCACTGGGCGTACTTCCAGGCTGGCTCCTGGCAGCTCCTCCTTATTCGTCAGCTTCTTCTTGAGACAATTACTTGTAGGCTGGTTAGATGCCCGTAGGTAAATACACAATTTCGGATTCCGATCCGTCCTTACATTAAACTGGAACATCTCCGCCTCCGATCAAGCAGATACCCATCAGGAGCCTTCACCTCCTGCACGCTGAAATGATATAAGCTGACAGAACCATCCGCTCCCACAGAACCAATCGGAACCGGACTGCTGACTGCTTTTTCCGTCCTCATCTGTAATCAGAATTGTGGCTGAATTCGTATCCAGATTTGTAAACTTAAATCTGGCGCCCGCAAGCTTCCGGTCTGGCTGTCTGGCATCCGATTTTATCAGTTCCAGCTGCCCCATAATCAGTTCATCAACCAGTTCAAATCTCTGTATGCCACGGCTGTCCGTAATCTCAAAGGGGAGTTCCACCGCCCGGACATATCCAAAGGGTGTCTGCCCTCAACAAAATAATAAGAGCCTGCCAGAGGATTTTTCAAAGTATGGGGCTTTAAATCCCTTTGCTGCAAAACCTTCAGGTATTTTCCCATCTGCCTCATCTTTTTTGGTATAACGCCCGTCAGAGCCGGAAATCCAGCGCTCAACCAGGTAATTTCGTCATATGCCATAGCTGGAATCAGGTTGCCTGCCCTCATCCTTCAGCAGGTTCCCGTCTAAATCCGTCACATAGAGCAAGTTGCCGTCCTCATCTGCCATCTGATATTTTATAAGGCTTCCGTCCGAAGCTGCCCGGTAAACCGCTACGGTTGCGCCGGCCAGTTCCTTGCCTCCAGCTGTATTTACTTTTGCTGAGCAGCACCTGATGGGTTCATCCACCATTGTGAATCCCTGTATCCGCTCCTTTGACCCAACATCGAGTACCGGCACATAAACCGGGTCAGCCACTGTATAGCCGTCCGGAGCCTGTTCCTCCACCAGCACATACTTTCCAACAGGCAGATATTCAAAACGCATAGCGCCCTTTTTCTGTCACATAGCAAATAGCCTGACGGTACCCGGCACCGGTTTTATCTCATAGTCATATGCCGTATAACTGTGCCCGCCCGAACCGGCACCTGATGGGCGGTTTTTCTCACCTCACTTCCGTCATCGGTCTGCCACTGGTAAACCTTCTGGTTTTTATCATAACGGATGATCCCATTTTCATCATAAAGAGGCTCTCCTCATCATTAAGTAATGCATGGTACAAAGCCAGCGTTGCCCTGCCGCTTGTTTGCCATGGGCTTTCCTGTTTTACCGTCCACTTTCAGGAATTCTACGGCTGTGTGGTCATCCTCCATCACCACACCCTGAACCTCGCCGGTTTCCCTTTATGATGACCTCTGCTTCAGAAGCTGTCACATATCCCGCTTCCTGTTGGAACCCTGGTTTCCTGCAGAATGTAATCTCCCGGCATGATGTGGTCGATCCAATGCGGTTTTCCGCCGCCTGACACCCAGCTTTCCGCCACGATAGGGCTGCCGTCCATATCGCGGAGAATCTCCAGATGCCAGCCCCGGTCTGAATCATCATAAACGCGGTATGCTTCCATAAAGCGCCAGGAAGCGCCTTCAATCTCCTCCCTGAGGTCATGTCAAGCTTGGACACCTCCAGCTTCGTGTAATCGTCCTCCATATAGAAAGGCTGAACTCGCCTGTATCCCTGACAATCAGCCCGATTGCTATAGACTGTACATACCCGTCAGCCAGAGGAGCCGCCGTTTCTTCCAGAATGTACGCTCCTGTCTGACCCTGGCGATTTCATAAGGTTTCTCCTCTGTCACCCATTCATTTTCAATCCAGGTGACACCTCCATCTTTATAATAAATAGGCAGGCCGTTTTCATCGGTCACAGGAGATAAATCCGTGTTAATGGTCTGATTGCCATGTTCATCCGTGTAAACCTCAACCGCCTGTGAAATGATTTTATCGCCGTTATCATCCAAAGGCCAGACAATCACTGCACCATGCTCATCGGTCACATAAGCCATTCCGGTTTCAGAATCCAGCATACAGACACGATTTCCCCAATCATCCAGACCATACAAAATTCCCGTTTCCGTGTCCAACTCTGTCGGGTCATATTCCAGATCGTAATACCACAACCATCGGGGGCTTGGCTTCCTGGGTGATATCCCATTCTTGTTTCCCAGTGAATCCGTCCCCGTTACCCGGATATCTGTATCCACTCCTGTATTGTGAGCCATTATGCCAATCACGGAATCAAACAGGTTGCGCTTCACCCTCAACCCCTTCATATTCGTGTTCTCCGGTCTGTTTTACCTCCAGCCCTTCATACAGCGTCATTGTGGCATTCTCCACATATAGCGGCTCCCCATCACCTGGTTTCAGTGTTTTGGTCACATAGCCAAAGCCAGCGAACTCACCGTTTGGCTTATACTGGAGCGTCACATCTCCACGGGCTTTCAACTGCTTTTCATCCCCATACACCCGGTAGCTCAGTTCTTTTTCCGGATTCTCCACCTTATGGATTTCAACCGAGTAGGCTGATCCTTAACAACCATCTGGTGCATGTCCTCAGTCACAGTCTTGCTGTCAGAACCTACTGGCCGCATATACTGGTATTTCACCGCCTGTACTTTTTTCCTGCATCCTCCTCATAATACTCTACCTTGTCACTATAAACCGTAAAGGCAATCGGTTTCGATTTGACGTATCCTTCCGGAGCCTCTACCTCCACCAGGACATAGGCCCCGGCTCCCAAAGGCTGATACGTCCCAAATATCCCACACACTGTTTTTCCGTTTGTGTGCTTCCGTCCTCTTTCGTCACCTCGCCGTCACGGACGGTTGTATAGGCTTTGAATATGCCGACCTCCGCCCCGGTATCGTCCCGCATGAAAATCTGCTCGCTCTCATCATACAGAGGGATTCCATTTTCATCAAACAGGATATCTCCGCTGCCTGTCACTCCTGCTGCCCCGTCTCCGGCAATATCGCGCTTTGCGGCATAAATCTTGAACAAGGCTCCATCGTGCAGGATATTCTCCCCGGTTTCGGCATCCAGTTTTTCAATCCGCAGTCTGGAACTGTAGAACTCATTTTCAAAGTCTTTGTTGGCAAAAGCGACAGTTAAAACTGCCATCCTCCAGACCGGAATCCCGGTTTCCTATATCCCCGTTGTCATTGATGATTTCCCCGTATCTGGGGTCCAGGACACCCAGGGGACTAACGCCTTGGCATATTTCCGGTCTACAGCGGTGGAAATTCCTGTCATGGTATCCACCCCATCCATGGTCACTCCATAGTCCGTTATCTGGCCGTCCCGGTCGTAATAGGTTTCATAATATACGCCGTCCATGACCCTGCGTCCTCACTGATAGAACCATAGTGATAATAGGCGGCCACAAGATCATTCTGGCAATCCTCCTGCTGTCTGGCTCCAGCCCGTACTTAAACACCTCAAAATCGCCATCGTTGTTGTGAGCATAGATGATGTGTGTCTCCTCGTTAAACCGATATGATACCGTTCCATCAACGTTTCCGGCGTCATATGGGAATCATAAAGATAGTCCGATCAGGCAGCTTATCATGTACCGTGCCGTCTTCCTCTATTTGAGGTACAAATGGAATTTCCACTTCCTTTGGAGAATCAATGGCATAATGCTTCTGCGGGATTCCTCCGGCTGCTGCTCTACCAGTACATAGACACCATAGGGCATCATACGGCTCTGTCCCCAGTAATCATCGGTTCCGCCGCCCCGGTTGGCATGTACCGTTGTCATATCCCCATCTGCGTCATACTTTTCTATATCCCACTCTAAGGCAAGAGAGGCAGCGTATTCCGATTTTTCTGAAAGAAAGCTGTATAATCGTAAGTCCCGTCCTCCTTTCGGGAAAGATTCCCTGTTTTCTCCAAACTCGAACGCAAGTACAGCTTAAAGAAAAAGCCCGGCAGGGTTTTGGTTTCCAGCTTACCATTGTAGCCCCCAGAACAGGACGGTAAAACGGGTCACGGTGGATTTCGTAAGTATTGTGCTCATAAGAATCTAACGCAATATCCTTTGTGACCTTTGATTGCCTGCTTGATTACCCGTTCCAGTACACAATCAGCGGTTTTTCCCTTGTCCCATCGTCTTCATAAATCTCATACTGTCCGGGATACAGCAACGCAGTGTATTTGATATAGGAACCGTCCTCCATCTCCGGTTTTCTTCGTAATGACGCTGACCGCAGCTTCCCGATACTGAGTGATGTCCTGTCCAGTCACCACACGGTACGTCCTGGTTTCCGCTTTATCCTTGTCAAACGCCTCTCCGCTGGTATCTACAGAAAATATAAGGCGGCCGCTGTCACGATCCACGTTTACTGTCACAGACGTCAGCGTCTCCTGATACTCTGTTACCGCCTCATTCGTATAGCCCGGAACCGTCTCCATCTGCGGAAGCGGATTTCCTCGTTATCAAGAAGCAGCCCCCAGCCTCATACCGCTCATACACCGGCGCATAAACTGTTTTAAGCGAATTTCCCCAAGGAAAACACCTCTAAATCCAGTTCCTTCTTCTCTACAGTGAAGCGGTAGCCGTCCTTTTATACTCCCCTTCCTCATAGATGGCATAATAATAGCTGCCCTCGTATTCCTTCCGGATTGCCAGGCGGCCGCTTCTCTCTCATAAATAACTGGCTGGTTTTTCAGTGCTTTGTAAGCATAACGGATTTTTGCATACCAGCTTCCGTCCTTTCAAATATCTGCTCCACGTCATAGGCATCCCAGAAGCTGTCCGAAGAACAGGCTGTCAAGATCTCGTCTATTATCTCCATTGGTATTTCCCTGACAGTTTTAAAAGATTCCATGGCGCATCAGACAGGCTGTTCTTATAGCCGGACATGCCAGGGCAGAAGATGTTTCCCACAGAATATAGTCCTCATCAATCTCTTCCGATTCTTCCAGATCCATGTCGGATGGCTCCCGCTCAATCGCAGGAATATACACATTTAAGCGGTTCACTGCGGTAACTGTCTGGCTGGAGGGCTGGTCCGGAATCAACCGGATTTCCATCGCATCCAGTTTTACTTATCCGGTTGCCGTCTGCATCCAGTTTATACTCACTGCCTTCTGCAGTCTGGTAAACCGTGTTTCCGTCTGCGTCTTTTTTCTCCACCCGGGCTGTTCCGGTCACGACTTTCTGATTCGTAGTTTTCTCTGTCCGGTGACCTCATATACCCTGGAATCCTCCGGGCGACCGGAAAGGACCACGTCAAACCCTTTGGTCTTAAAATAATCCACCGTAAAATCATAGGACTTTCCATCCCACTCATTGATTTCATGGAAAAATCCGCCCGTATGGGCACTCCCCTGATTCCGTGATCACCACCGGGATCAGTTCGGTTGCTCTCTTAATGTTTTTTCCCTTCTGTAAATCCTCATATCCCTCTGAGCGTGAGATTTCCTCCACATAATAGCTGCCCAGGATTAGGTCTTCAATCCAGCAGTTTCATTCCTTTCTATATTGTCCTTTATACAAATTAGGACATTCTTTGATGTCTCAGTTTCCTCTGTGATGACCAGAAACGAGGCGTCCCCGTTTTTATCTGTGGCGGCAATGGCAATCAGTTCTCCCGAAGAAAAGACTACGCCGGTTTTCCCATCCGGATGAATGATGTCCTCTGCCGCATAAAGGCCATAAACCGCTCCTTCCAGCGTGGCGTCAGCCTTTTCCGTAACTGTCTTCCCCTCCTTCTCAAATAATTCCAGATCGCGCTTGTTGATGTGAAGCTCGCCCTCTGTCCTATGGTCTTTTACCAGATAGAGAATCCAGTGTAATCTGCCGGATAGTTTTGATTGGTTGATATGGGCAACCTCCTTTCCTCCTGCACCCCGTCCCATTCCCAATGACCGCCTGCTCCGCCATCATCTTCTGAACATATAGAGGGGATATACAGGAATAGCTAGAGGTATTGGACGGGGTAGCCAGTTCTATATCTTCCTCAATTTCTTCCTCTGCTTCCGATTTACTTGCTACCTGCACAGAGTCATTTTCCGGTTCTCTCTCTGCTTCACTGCTCTCCGAACCTTTTCTTCTGTTCAGCGTTTTCTTCTTTGTTCTCTGCTATTTCATCGTCTTCTACATTAGATGGCGTTGCTTTTGCCTGCACTAAATTTGTCTTTCTTGGAGATGGTCGCCTCCGAGTTCCAAACCGCATTGTCCTATGGTCCTTTTCTACGGTTTCCCGTCGTAGTAACCAATCACTAAACCATCACTTTCTATCTGGGAAGAGGAAAACTCCAATCTCAACCTGCTCATCATCCTCATGCAGATCATGGAGAATGTAACCGGCTCTAGCCTGTACCTCCCTGACCGTGTAATCCGTTTCCAGATGAATAAAAGCTTTCCATGCTTCATCTGGTCTGCTTCCATCTCATCTCTGGCAACCCCTTCATCGATAGAATGAAAATCACAGTGTTCTTCACACCAGTCCATTCCCCTGCCAGGCCTCCCAAGCTTCCGCTCCAAACGTTCATTTTCTTCTGTCGGCCGCGTCCTTTCATCGCTGGCATCGTCATCCACCTCTACATAGTGGATAATCGGCCTGGATGACCGCCACAGTATGTCTTTTCATACTCATAGTTTTATGGTCGAAATGTTCCAGATGGCCGTTTATGTCTGTCGATCTCACTCTGACATACACTTAAATTTTCAAATCCGCCCTCCGATGTGGGAAGATTTTCCTGAAACTGCTCCTCCTCTAAATTCGTCCCATCAAGCTGAGAAAAATCAAACTGCTCCAGAATTTCAAAGGTACTTCCTTCCAGGGTCTTCCCCGTCTCGTCACACTGTTTCTCCAGCTCAATTTTGTAATCCCGTTTAAAGGTCTCTTCATGGAGATATTGGGTATATGGATCTCGTAATCCCCACTGTTTCCGGTTATTGTCCCTGTTGTTCCTTTTACCAAAGGAAAGCCAAACCTCCCACGGCTCCTGTTCTCCTGCCATAGTAATCATTGCCTGTTTGCCTTCCACAGCGCTGCTCTCTGTCCAGCCATCGATACCATACTTTAAAAGTGTTTGGCTTGATCCAGTATTTAGCGGCCGTGTAGAGCTTCCGGAAAATAACCTTTTTATAAGACCGATGTCCGATTCCCGTTAGAACAGATAAACGTCACCCCGCTGGTTTCCCTCACCATGTTCCAGCCTTCCGGCAAATCATATACCAGCTCCGACTGCCGCCAGTCAAAACCGTCTCCATAATTCAAAGTAATTCTATAAGTCCCGTCCCTTCTTGTTGCATTTGGTGGACAGGGGGCTGTGTTTTTTTAGACGCAAAGGGCAGGAACCGCAGTCTCTTCTACCGCACTATTGGTCTGATTGAAAATTGTTCTAAGGCATTCTGGTCTGAGCCGCCAATTGCGGACTGTTTAAATTATCCATCAGTACTTCCATCTGTTGTCGGAAATCATCCAGCCCATTCCAGTTTCCCGACATAATCGCCCAGGTAGCTGCCTGCCCCAGTATATAATGACCTTGTCCGACTTTCCCCACGCCCGTCTGGTAGCCCTCAAAGTTTCCGGATGAGGACAGAACATACCAAAGGATCTCCGCCTCCTCCCTTGAGATTCCCAACGGAAGATTATCTCCGTCTTGGTCAAGGTCGTATGTAACTATGGTTCCCCCAGTTCCACTCTGCATGGATTTGTTGGGTTCCAGGCAATACCCGAGCACTTCTTCCGCCCTCCACGTTGGTAATTCCATAAGGCCATAATCCCACGCGGTTGTGATTTTTTCCGTAAAATGGAAAATTGGCTCCCGGTTTCAGCAGATTGCTGGAATTATAATAAGCAAATGTGCTTCCTCTTCCTTCTGTTTCCGCCGCAAACGTCGGGAATAGTCCCATATCGAAAACTAAAAAGGCTGAACCGCAAGGATTAGCGCCAACAAAACGCAATCCCACGTTTCAGCCTATGGTAAAGGCGATTCGCTCGTGTCATATTTTCCCCTCTTTTCATAAGGAAAAAGCGGATTCCGATTACAAATCCGCCCTATTCCATGGTATTCAGTTATATTTTGGATTATTGATCTGTGCTCCACAATTCCCACATGGCCTTGCCAATTCCTGTTTCGAATAGATTTTCATATCCGCATACTGGGCATGGTGCTTTCATCACATTCAGATAAAACTCCGCTGAAGCCTCAATGGTTGACGTATCAATACTTTTTGCTACGCCATCGACATAGACTGCATTCCACATATGCGCTCCATTTTCCTGAATTCGCATTTCAGCCCTACTGCATTTGCAAAGCAGCTTATAGGTTCTGGCGAATCCAACGCATTTACCGGTTCCGTTTATCAGTATACTGTAAACCTCGTCATCCGCCTGTGTATAGTCTCCCCAATTATAAACTGCCCTTTTGTTATTTCATCGTACACCCGGGCTGCCTTATCATATTCGCTGGCTCCATAATCAAATCCAGTCAAAAATTTACAGACCTCATCATAGACAGCCCGGTTCTGTTCCGACAGTTGGGAAACCGGAATGATTCCTCTGACAGCTGCCAGCACCAGATTATCCGATACCCAGGCATAATCAGTGGTTTCATCAAAAACATAAATCTGCCAATCCGGATCGAAACGATATGGGAGATTATCATACGGCGTCCTGACATAACCTCCTGACACCTGCGTTTCTGTCACCCAGCTTCCATCCGCGGCCACTAAGTATCCGTCAGGTGTGGTGGTGTTTACAGCCATGACCCATTTTGATTCAAATAGTATGATGTTCCCGTTCTCTGTTGTCCACTGACCTCGCATAGTTCCCATCATCTTTCTGATATTGATAGCCGGCTGAAGTATTCTCCCATGTTCCCGCATACGCCGACATGGGGGGTAAGGGTAACTGCCAGGAATATGGCTGCCAGCTTCCAACCTGCATTTTTTTTCATTTCCAGCACCTCCTCTATCTATAGCATACTAAATCTCCGATTCTATGTCGAGAGCATTTATGAAATTTCTTAAATGAAAAGGATTCCCCCAGAGGCATCCCCTTTTCATTTATATTTAACTTTTACGAATCCAGCGTCCAATAATACTGCCAGTTCATACCGTCCTGCATGATCCTAAGTACTGGCACAACCTGCTTTGACCTCATCCAACACATAAAAACAAGATATGTATCACGAGGTTTTGTGCAGATCTGATATCCCCAGTCCATAAACCAGTATGCTGATATCCATCGGGAAATGTATCCAGGCTTTTCGGCAATCCGAATCCGATAATATTTCTTCATAGTTCACCCTAAATCGCGTCAATCTCTACCCATACTTCCTCTATCGTCCGAACTCTTCCTGTTCCATATCGTCAATGGCCTCATCCAGTCTGCCAAGTAAGTCTTTCATTACATCTTTAGCCTGATAGCCCGATGTATGCTCTGCACTGTCTGTGTTATGATTGCCATAGCTCTCACCTTTCTTTAAATAAGCACCGATTATTCTGTCTATCAACATTATAACCTTTTATTGAAAAAGAAAATCAATCACAGACATTTTTACAATTTCAACCAGTTTTTCTGGTCTTTATGGAATCCAACAGCCATAAGCGTCAACGCGATAGCCATCTGGTGTCTCACAGTTGACAAACAGCGCTCCTCGTGTACCATCCGATATCGTATTGAAGTAATACCACTTTCCATCAATCAGATTCCAGCCCGTATACATCCGCCCTCTGGTACCGTCTCTATCGGGTGGAGAAAATAAACTTTTCCGTCCGTATCCGTATACCAGCCAGTCTGCATATATCCTTTTCATCAAAATGATACCACTCCGTTATACCATTATAAGAAAGCTGCTGCCAACATGATTTTGGATAAGTACCGTCCTGGTTTTTTATACCACCATCCCACGGTGTCCTGAATCCAATCTCCCTTTTTCTTTCCCCGGTCCATTGGCACTGCCTGCTGATGAGCGGCTGGATGAGCCTCCCCCACTGGAAGATCCACCCCCACCGCCGCCAGAAGGACTGCTGGGTTTGGTGGTTTGGTCGGTTGTCTTAAACTCCACCACAACTTTACAGGGAAGCTGTCTTCTGCCCGTCCTCCGTTGTGGCTGTCACAATGGTGTCTCTGGTTCCGATGCAGTGGACAGGGCATAGCGATTTTTCGCAACATGGCTGCGTCCGCAGCCTCCAGATCCTGAATCCATTTTTGCATCCCTTTTTACCGTGACCAAACTTCCTTCCTGATATGGCAGCCATACTGCTGTCCCCACGCTCCAGCCTACCTTTTATTCTGCGCTTCCCCCGGCGTAACCGTGGCCGCCAGTTGCTGGGGCTGTGATACCTTGTATTCCACTTTCGGATTTGTCCGGCTGCCGGTCATCAGCTTTTCCACCATAAATTTCACTTCACTCTGATTCAGCGACACATGTTCCACATGAACCACTGTGTTGTCTACAGTTCGGAAGGATACATTGACTGCACAGACCGCCTGCTTGTCTCCGTCTTTCGTGGTAACTGTCACATAGGAAGACCGGCTGCCTCCCTGCTTCTCTCTCTGATGATAGGGATTCTCCCTATTCGCTTCCTCCTCTGTGCGGATTAAATCTGCAATCCATCTGGCATCCGCCCTGACGCTTACCATTCCTTCCTGATCAACCCGGAGCATATCCGTATCTCCTGCCGCCCAGGTCACTTCCTTATTATCTGCGTACTCTGGTGAAACCGTCTCATAAAGACGTTTGGAGGGAGTAATGGAATAGCTTTCCGATGGATTTCTTCTATCACCTTCTAAAGTACGCGTCACATCAAAGGCTAGCTCTGCCTGATCCAGTTCTACACCGGATACGGGAACCACAGTATCATCGGTTATCTTAAAATTCACGGTAACAAACGCGCTGGCTCGTTTCTGTCCTGCTTCTGTAGTAACGGTTACCGTTCCATAGCCAGTTCCCTCTGTAGTAATTTTCTTGGACGGATATAGTTCCTGGTTTGTAACCCCGGCCTTTATCAAGTCCTGAATCCATTTTGCGGAAGTATTCACGGATACAACCCCATTTTCATCCACAAGAATCACATCTGTACTAGAACCGTCCGTATCTTTCACATTCCAGTAAATATTTTGTTAGCAGCAGAATCCGGAATAATGGTGGCAGTCAGTTTCTGCGGATCGGTAACTTTCCACCCAATCTGCGAATTCCAACGGGAACCGCCGCGAATCTGCTCCACATCAAACGTAAGTTCATTCCGATCCAGAATTACACCATTTGTCATGGCACGGTAAGTAGCCGACAGCGTTATATTCTTATCCGGCATTGAAAACGCCATTTCGCCGGCTCCTGACTGAATCAGTTCTTTGGAGGCGAAATCATCCGCAGTCCAGAACAGGGAACCGGTTCCAACTCATAATAGACCGGTGGTTCTGCCTCTGTGTCATTTACCGGACTGGTATAGACTAACACCTTGGTTCCGGCAGCCAGCTCCGATTCGCCCAGTCAATCTCTTTTTAGCAAATTATTCTGAGACTCCAGTACGGAAAGCGTGCCATGGTCAATGGCGGAATGTACACCAGATATCCTCTTACCGGTCGCCTGTCTTGCTGGGCGCATAGTGGTGGACATTCTCTTTTCCGATTTCCAGCACTCCTCCTCCAGCTCTTCATAAAAGTAGCGGTTGGTCTGTTTTGTAAAGCCGCCAAGCTGGTACAGGCTGTAGTCTCTCTGGTTGGAATAATATGTCCGATATGGTGAACTCCAGACGAATCTGTGGTGTCAGTTTGTTGCCGAATGGATGGAGAGAATACTTATCCTCGCTGTCCGTATACAAATAAGCCAGGTCATCCCCAGTTCCACCGTGCCGCCCTCAATATATCCCACAAACAGCCCCTGCCGTCTTTAACGTGGCTGAAGTGGAGGCGCCGATGGTTCCCGCAAATCGCCGTTCTTCACCTGACCGCTCTGCATTCTGCCCACCAGCCCTCCGATGATATAATCGGCGGATGTACTTCCCACTTTTCCTTCTACATAAGAATTATAGACTTCTGTTTCATAAATATTTCCTGCAATGCCGCCCACATATCCTTCGGGAATACAGAGCGCTGTAACTGTCTGTGGTATCGTTTGTACAGTCACTGATAAAGGAGCTTTGCGCAGAACCGCAGATACCTCCGGCAAAGGCTTCCTGGTTCCTGACGCGTCCGTCCCGCCCAGTACGCCGGCCGTATTGGCATTCCAAGAATACACTATCATAAGCCTCCGACAATCCCACCAATGACTCCTACGCCTCTTACCTGGCCTTTGGAAATACAATTTCTAATTTCGCTGTCATTGGCTTCTCCTGCCAGAACAGCCGCTTTGCTGTCAGCGTTTACCTGTCCGTCCACCGTCAGATTCTCTATCACAGCCCCATGGACGCTGCCAAACAGCCCAGCGTAGCTTTGGGTGGTATCGCTGATTTTCAGATTATAAATCCGGTATCCGTTCCCATCAAAGTTTCCTTTAAAACGGATGCGGCCCGTATCACCAATCTCGGTGAAATATCCAATAGGGAGCCAGGAAGCGGAATCACTCAGGGACACATCCCTGGTTAAAATGAAATAGCAGCCCGCATAGCCGTCCACCTCTTCATTAGATACATTGTAAGCAAGAAGCTTTAAATCTTTGCTGGAATTAATTTGATACGGGGACGCCTTTGTTCCCTCCCCATCAAGATGGTCACTCATTTCCATACCGCCCCACAGGTTAGTGCTTTGCGCTATCATAACAGCATTAGATGGAGTAGCTTCCTGTACTTCCTGAATCGCCTCGGAAGGAGTAGCCTTGGCCGCAGACTCCGCTTGAAAACCGTATTCCGGATTCTCAATCCCATCTTTTTGTCCTCCCTGGTCTCCTCATGTTCTGTGTCATCCCCTAAGGAAGAGTTTTCTCTGTTTTCCGATTCATCCGCTCCTACTTTTTGCATCGGATGGGCTTGCGTTCTCTATATCCAGGGACTCCTGTACCATTTTCCCATTCTTCTGGTTGTTTACCTCCGTATAAACCATATGGTCGTTCTCTGCATCCGTCGATACTCCGGCTACTGAAACCATAGGACTGATACCAAGTGTTGCAATCAACATCCAGGCTGTTACCACTGCCTGCTTCTTTCTTATCTTTCTCATCCCATTCTCCCTTTTTCTTCTATTTTCACAAAGGACAATACGCCAAGGGCAATACAACTTGCCCCTGGCATTGCCTTGCAGAGTGAAATTTCTCATAATCGTCTCTCAAATATTTCACTCCTGAATTGCCACAAACACCGGACGGATTCCTATTTTGTTATTGTTTACCTGCTCCGGTGCCACGACCATCATAGGTCACTGCGTAACACAAATTTCCGTCTCGGCCGCTGGCGTCCGAAGCCAATATCCCATAGTATGGCTTCCTGCCAGATTGAAATTATCACTTTCTGATCCATTCAGCTTCCAGAGTCGGTTTGCATACCGTAATGCTTCCTCCAGAGACAGGCAGAACATCTTATCTTCCACTGAAGCCGATGTCTGCCTGCGTTTGGTAAACTTCCGATCTGACACCAGATAATCACTGCTTTTTCCATAGGTATACCTACAGTTGTCACCGTATCTGCGATTTCTTCCGTGTCTTCCAGTTCCTCGTTCAACCATTTGCGTAAATCAGAGGCCCCCAATTATTATGGTTCATATCAAAACACACTCGTTGCCGCCAATAATGGAATCACAGAGAAACAACGCTCTACCGATTTCCCCCTGCGTCACAGTAATTTGGATCAATACAGCGAAACATATAGTTTTTCCCGTGAATTTGCCGTTCCTGAGTATCTCCCTCATACCAGATTTTCCCTTGGCTTACATCCTCATCAGGCCTCCCCAGAACAAAGGCTGGTCGTAATCCCGCTTCACTCAAAGAAACTCGGCTGGACGCGATATGCCCCATTATATTGCACCATATACGCCTGATTCGCTGTATTTTCCCGTTTGAGCGCGTCAATAATACCGCATTCCACGCTGGGGGACCGTCTTACGGGCAATCGCCTTATAAAATTTTTCTTTACCTCATCAATAGAAAGACAGAATACCCGATCTGAGATGGAGTCCTCCGTTTCCTCCAGTTTGACCGGCAGAATATCCTGGGCAACTGACAGCGTATCGGCAAAATACTGGTTTAACCAAATTCTAGCGTCAGAATTTGTATAATCGTTGTCTGAACTTCCATATCTTGAGGAAAGCGTATATGGAATCACATCGTCTGACACAAAAAAGATATCCTCCCCTTATAATTCGTATCCAGGCAAGTAAAATCCATTGTGGGTAGCCATCCTCCAGTCCGGTTTCTACCTGATACTCTCCCCACTTGGTAAGAGTGTTACCATTCACAGTTTCTGCATGAGCAGTGAATCCAAACAAGAAGCCAGCAACGGAACAACCAACCATCAATCCCACAAGAGCGTGCCGCTTTTTAATCCGGACAACCGTATTCATACGCCCTCCACAACTTCTACCAACCGGCCACCAGTCTGCCCTGATCGTCCTCTCCAGACTCAAAGGTGACTGACTGACCGTCCCTCAGACGTTTAAACCCGTCCCCCGAATCTCTGAGAAATGCACAAAATAGTCCATTCCATCTTCATCACTGATAAATCCAAAACCTTTTCTCACATCAAACCACTTTACCGTTCCGTTCAATTTCATCTGTTCTCTCTCCTTTTCTTAAGCTTCTTTTAATGATTCTTGTTATGATTCCTCTGCAACTTCCCGCTCCTCATTGATTCTTGTTACCAAAAACCAACCTCGTCCCTTGCCCCGAGGCTTGCTGTTGCAGGAATGAGCCACCGCATTAACCTTACAGTTCAGACAGAGAAATAGGTTCCCTTTATACACATCTGTTACCTTTCCCACATATTTCCCCTGGCGAATGCCGCATAAGGTTTTCCTTATTCACATTTGTTTTCGTTTCTTTCGCACTGACCTCAACCTTGATGGTCTCGACAGAATCTCCAGACACACTCTTCACAACCACGCTCACCACATCACCGGTTGCAAACTTCTCATTGGCATCGGACAGCCATTCCCAGGTCATATCCCTTGCTTTCAAGGAACATTCCACGCCAAATACCTCCAAACGCACCGCCTTTTGAGCCACCGCTATCACTCTGGCTTCCACTGTCCGTCCCGGAACAATCATGGGTGGTGAATCCTGCTGAGGCAGGTAAAAAACTGCTGTCTTTTTGAGCATGGCTTCCTTTCTGGACGCAACCACACTCTGAGTTTTTCGTCCATATCCCGGATCATAAAGTCCAACTGCGCTCCAAGCATATTGTTGGCAAGGCGGGTCTGACGGTTGAGCGGGTCTGAATTCTCTCTGCCATCCCTCCAGATTAATCATCATCTCCTCCATAGGAATCAGAATACGACAGCCTTTGTAATACACAACCGCTACCACCCAGCCGCCCTCCAAACGCTCAATGCCGCCCAAATCCCCGGACAGGATTTTCCTGGTCCGGTAAGCGTTCACCAGCTCATGCCAGGCGGCGTCCCCCGTATCCCGCTCCGCCGAAACACCGGAGGCATCTACCGTTAGGATGCCCAAAGGGCGGCTGCTCCTGCGGGCGTCCTTTTCCTGCACCTCCTCTGCCGGTTGGCTCTGATTTTCTTTTTTCATGTGCATTTCACCTCCTGATTTTAATTACTAACCTTATTTAGGCATGAAAAAGCACCGGCAAAAAACCGAACTGCTCTTCTTCTGACCAGATTCTTCAGAAATCTGATGTTACCATTATAAAAGATGTAAAATCGCAAGTCAATTCATTGGAACATTCAAATCAGTCTCTTTTTGTCCAAATAACTCTTAACCCGGTCAATATCAAATTTTTCAATGCAGATTAACAGCTTTTTACATAACTCCTGAAATAAGTCTTCATCAAATTTCCATTAATCACTGCTTTGTGAATCAAACCGGGGCGGTACATATTGTATAGCTCCTCTTTCGCCGCTTTTGCTCCCAGCTTTTTTGCTTCCATTAATAGCTCCTCAAATCCCATATTCTTTCTCCAGCCTCCTTTGTAATTTTTTCGGGCATAATGGTAAATAGAAGCAGCTTTCCGGTCGCTCATTCCCATGATGGTTCCGATTTCCTTATAGGTTAATTCTAAATACACCTTAAGTAATATAACCATTTTCTCTGATTCTTCCAGATACGACACGGCTTTTTCAAGTTCCTCTCCATATCCATCCAACAGATTTTTCCACGATCTTTCCTAGTGCCAGAGAATTCCCTTTAATTTCTCCAAAATCATTGCCTCATAATTCTGCTCAAATTCCACCTGTTTTTCCGCATCGACCGTCTCTATATCTATCGGAATCTCTTCCTTAGACTTACCGTTTATGTAATCTTCTCGCTCACGTTTTAATGCAACATCTAAATACGCAGTAAAGAAGCCCTTGATATCTTCATCATTTGTGTTCATATTGTCCTCCTCATTTTCGACTATTTATCCATCCGAAAAATAAGGAAGGGGGGGATTACGGCAATGATATATGCAAACTTTCATACACTGCTTTGCATAAGCCGTCACCCACCTTACTGTATCCGCGACCCAGTTAGAGCCCACACACGGTCATATGTTGATAGGTTCGGCTATAGAATACAGCAAGTCATAGCGCAAGCATGTATTGTGTCATAAATACCGGTTTTTATGTAATTTTTTAAAACAACAGGTTTTCTTATGTAAAAAAATAACAAAAAAACCGCAAATTGAATCTGAATTGATCCAATTTGCGGCCGCCTTATCTGACCTCAGCAATGTATTAATATTTCCACTATAAATATTTCATCATCCGGCTTTATGTCTAACCTGCCATGATATTTCTCTGTTATCCTCTTCATAGAAAACAGACCAAATCCATGCCCGCTTTCCGCCTTACAGCTTAAGATTTTCTTGTCTGCTGATAATTTCACTTCTCCTGCATAGGTATTCTTAATCTGGATAAACAGGAGCCCCTTTGTATAACGAATGGCAATCCATATCTCTTTTCTACCATTCTCTACAAGTTTTGATGCTTCCAGTGCGTTATCAAAAGCATTTCCCAGCAAGACGCACAAATCTCATCTTGTATGGATAGTTCTGGTAACGGCGCAATATCTGCATGAAATTTAATCTCCAACTCTACTGCGGTCTTCCATACGTGGTTAATCATAGAATCCACCACCTTATTACCGTTCTTGATTCCAGTCTACCACGCTTTCCTGTCTCTCAATTAGTTCAGTCAAAGTATCCTGTGCTACCTCTAAATCTCCATTTTCAAGTAGCTCACCCAAGAAAATCAGATGCTGTCTCATATCGTGGCGCAATTCCCTGTATTTCCATAGCCGCAGACTTCTTCCATGGCTTTCTCCTGTCGGAAAAGCTCCATCTGCTTTATGTAAAATGTGTGTTCCTCTTAATATGAAAGTCATTAACCAATTGCATGTAAACAGGATAGAAAAGACAGATTTAGACAAATTAATGCAACTGCCGCCAACAGCATCCATACCCAAATCTCTGCCTGTTCACATATACAGCCTGCAGCAACTGGTAAAGCGTATGGTACAGTATCATACCAATGATAGGCAGTATCATAAACACCATTCCACCACCATATGGCTCTTTTTCCGATTCCCATCTTTTTTGCGAACTGTCTAATTCCCAAAATTAGCAGAAACAAAAAAGTATCTTTGAAATGACGGAAATCATCAAAAACTCTGTTTCCACGCTGCCGCTTAAGTACCGAACACTAAAATCCACTGTGCCTTCTAAAAGCATCCATATTGCAAGATAAACAACCGGAAACACGCACCGTTTCCAAAGGGACCAATATATTCGATTAACCCCACTAAAACAATAGTTAAAAATGTAAAAGACAATGTGATGTTTTTCCGGAAAATATCCTGTTTCAGTAAGGAACTGCCATATAAAAAAGGCAGCCACCCAACCATGCTCATGATACCTGTCAATCTGTTTGAGGAATGTATCTAAGTATAATTTCAATACTAAGGTGCTAAAGATGGACATTGCCATATATAGAATCATTAAACTAAAATAATACATACCTATTTTTGCGGCAATGACATCAACTTTGCAAGTTGTTCATCCACTTCTTGCTTTCGATGACTGCTTACCGGAAGCACTTCCCCATTACTCAGTTTGACAGTATCATACGAAAATCGAACAATATGGCGGTAATTCACCATAGGACTTATGAATCCTTACAAACATCCGTTTTCCTGCCCCAGGTTCTTGCTGATATCATTTAACTTTCTGTATTCCATGTAACGCCCGCCTTCCTCTACAATATATGTTTTCTCAAATCACTCGTAAAGTAAAGGATATTACGTATCAGCAGTTTATACTCTTCTTTCTTATATCGAAACCGATAGTACGCATCCTCCCTATTACTGTCCATGACACGGCAAAAAAGTCGTTTCAAATTCTTTCTGGTTCAAAAGGCTTCAAATAAACCCACTGGGAGTTACCTCAAACACCTCTTTCATCATAGCTGTCATATGACGTTACATAAATCAATTCCACGACTCGGTCAGCTTGCGAATCTGGCGGGCTGCTTCCACCGTCCATCTCCACGCATCTGGATATCCATGCAGATGATATCATAACGTTTTCCACTCATAACCTCTTTTACCAGACTGCGGCCATCACAGTGCATCGATTTCAAACTTTAGTCCATAAGTCTTTTCCAAACATGCGACATAATGTCTTTTCAATCCGCCGCAAAACTGTTATCATCATCGCAGATAGCAATATCAACATCATATCACTCCTTACTATCTTCCAGCATCTTTTCTATTAACGCCCATACGAGACCAGTATCCGTTCATCAAGCATCTCCAGCGCCCGAACCAGTTCATAGTGTTCTTCCAGAACCTCACTGATAACCTGCTGTTCTTCCCAACTTCTTTTTTACCTTTGTACGGTCAAGAAGATGGTCAATTGATACCTGATAAAAATCTGCCAGAAGGAGAAGATGTTCTAAAGTTATCGTACTTATATCCCGCTCAATGCGGCTGATAACCTATTGGGACAGTCAGTTGTTTTCCCTAATTTATGTTGTGTCAAATGTGCGGATTTCCCCAGTTTTCTAAATTGTTATCCATATAGGCACCCTCTTCTTATATTTTAACATTAAAAAAGTGTGCTATTACTCTAGTTGTGTTTTGAAATAACTCCTAAATAATTGTATTTCTATTGAATCAAATTAACTCCGCCTGTGTTTCTATACCATATTGTTTTCAATTTTTCTAATATTTTTCCCTATTTTTAATGGTCCCAGTCCTCTTATACCTTAAAATCTTCATATGTCCACTTTGCTAAATCTTTCAAGGCACATCACCCCCTTAAATCTCAAACTGGTCTGGATGTCCCCATTCGCTACCTCCAGACTGCAAAGCGGATGTCCATATGACTCCCGTGGTTGCTCCACCTTACAGTTTTCCAGGTCAGCCAAAAACAGGAACAACCAGAACTTCTTTTTACCTGTATCTTTTTACCATCGTCCAGGTACATATACAATTTGTCCGCTTCACAAACTGCATACCCACTAATAAGCTGATCTCCAATCAGCGTACGTCCTGATGCCGTATTATCATACTTCCTCTTTTACCTCCTTATTCTTCCTACCCAATCCCCGACAGTCGCTGCTATCTCTTTTCCTTTGCCGTGATAAAGATAATGATCTCCATCAAAACTTCGATATGATTGAAAACCTGTTCTGTAATAATGTCCCTGATCCCCTCCCAGTCAGGAATTAGCTCTGTGTTCCTCCTTGCCAGCAAAAACAGAACTGGAATACAATCAGGAAATTTCATTCCACTGGTTTTTTTTTCCATATTATAGGATGTGTTTTTCACCTCATTCATCATCGTTTTATTCAACCATCTGCGTCATACACCATTTCTGTATCTTTTTTCGCAGTCCGTCAATTGGTTTCCGTACCATTGCTCGTTTGTTTTTCTCTGATTTAGCCAAAGGGATAATCGAACATCCCTGTCTTTGCTTAAACCGGGTAATATAGGGCAGCATGTCTTCTGCTTTCTGCATTACCTCCGGTATGTTCTGCTCCATACCCGGAACCGATGTGTCAATTCCTATGAATCCTTCAACTCATCCCCATAACAATTAGCATAATATAATGCATAAACTCCCGAAATAGAGTGCCCCATTAAGAAATACCGGCTGTAACCCAATTTTTTATACATTCATGCAATTCTTTTACAATATTTTCAATAGTTCGTTCTTCTCCAGTCTCATCACTTAGTCCATATCCCAATGGTTCAACAGTAACTACCGTGAAGTGCTGAGCCAGCATATTTGCCAGGCTTCTGAATTCTAATATGGGGTTCACAATTCCCCGGCCGGGAAGCAGGATTATAACCTGTTTTCCATTCCCTTTAACCTCGACATTTATATGCTTTCCATCCACAGGTACAAGCTGTCCATATGTATTGTTTTTCAACTTATTTCGCTCAAAACAGCATAAAAGCGCTTGAATCAGTGTTCCTGCTAATATTATTCCTATTATTACTGTTAAAACCACCATACCATTTTCCTCTCGATTTTACATTAAATTAAGCGGCTCTTTAAAAAAAAGCCGCTGTAGCAAAGACAACGGCTTCTTTTAAATAAAACAAATACATGTCTAAAATATATTAGCTATGGGAAGATAATCTAATATAAGCCCATTTTTCACTATTAGTAATTTATGCTTTGGCAAATGTTAGCTTTTCAATTTCCAATAACTAATTTATTACAGCAATTGGATTAATTGGTTTGATTTTAATAAGTCTTCATACTGCCCGAATTCGGGAAACGTTCCATACTGTTCAGAGACATCACATGTAGTTACTCTTTCTTCCATGGTATTACTAATATTGTCTTTTCTCTCCATTGACACAGTTCCATCAGTACTAAAATTAAATATATAAAATTCTTCCCCTTCTCCCTCATATCCAAAATAAGTTATCCCTTTTAAAAAAAATATCATTTTCGCACACCTTATGAAATTCATATATCAAGTAAAGGATTTATATTCTCATCCATATATCTGAGAATTATATAATCTTTCAAGATATCAATCACATAAGCTATTTTATCATCCTTGTAATTACAGCTGTATACACCTTTCCGGTATCATGTCGGCTTTTTCGCCTCCTCCTCCGTTAAAATATCTACTGCTTTCTTTTTCTTAATCCACCATCTACTACAATAAAGAGTTCCATTAATTATATTCCTTTTTTTAGAACACACCTTATAGTCCGGGCCATAAAGTGTCCAAATAAGTAAACAAAGATGCATACCTTCTACGTGGTCCTGCCTTTCCAAACCTTTCTTCTAAAACCACTTTAGCTTTTTCATATTCACTTTGAAGTACATAAAGCAGCTATAATGAAGACATATTGTGCATCACCCATCATTACTCTTTTTATCTTCTTTTTCAAAAATTTGTATAAAATCTGAAATTTTTTCCAGACTATAAAGCAATGGCATCGTATATGTTTTAAAAATTCACAGATTTGCTCTGCCAAACTTTTGCAATCATCCTCATGCATCAACATCCATCGTTCAGAATCAGTTGATATTTGTATTGGCTGTCTTATTGTACTCCTGTCTAAGCCCGCCACAAGATTAATATCATTTATCATCTGAATCGCCAATTCATTCACTTTTGGAAAATAGACTGACATCCATGGATATATATGCATGATGGCTCCTGACTGATAGGATGGTTTTATATGAAATATCATTTCGATCTGCTTTGCTTCGTGTCATTAATTTTTCTGGAATAGTTTAAAGATTTTCCTCTTCGATAAAAACCATATGTAGCCATAAACTCATCTATATAATTTTCCATCATATCATTCATAACTTTTTTTGCCATATTATCCATATACACTATCTCCTTATTGTTACTGTATGTGTAATAGTAATTCCCTTTACTTTTCCCAATACCAGTAGCTGGATTGCTTATCCCTATTCGGTTATCAAATGCTTTTGGGCTGTTGTCTTTGTGGCGTTTCCTGATTTTACTTCCAAACCGATAAAATGGCCGTCTGGTGTCACTGCCACACCATCGTATACTCTCACTTGACCAGTATTATCAGTCGTGTAAACTCTCCTTCGATTACACTCCATCCTCTTTTTGCTTTATCGAATTCCAAACATCTTGTTCAGCCCAAGCACCTGCTTTTTGTTCTCCATTGGGACTAGCAAATTTCCCATCTGGGGTTCTCCATCCATTTTCCAAGACACATCGTCAGTACCGCCTTGTGTTCCATCTGCCCCATCTGCCTGTAACGTGGCATTTTCCCGTACCGCATTTTCTTCTGCCTGAGCATTAAAATTGCAAACATAACCGCTTGGGTCATAATAGGTGACTGGATTATTCGCGCAGTAGGCATACAGGTTCAGTCCGTCTCCTCGATAAGGATCTTCCTGCGTGAATCGGCCCACTACCGGATTGTAGTATCTTGCTCTAAGATAATACTGCCCCACTTCCGGGTCGTACTGCTGGCCGCCATAGAGCAGACGGTTCAGCACATTCCCCTGGCTCCGCAGCAGGTTCCCAAATGCATCATATTCATAGGCATTTTCTGCAGTCCCATCGGCATCTGTAATCCAACCGGTACTTAGCTGCTCATCGCGATGAATCCCATACTGCTTCCCGGCGTATTCCAATGCCGCCGCTCCATACCCTCTGATGAAACGGGACTTCAGTGTGTCCGACGCATTCAGTTCTCCTATAATCTCGCGGTTCATGAACAGGAAAGTACTCCGCTTTCCATGCTCAGTTATACCGGCACGCAGATTCTCCCCATCGTATAGATTTTCCTGAATACAACGACTCCCCCGAATATACCTTTGACTGCTGGCTCCTCGATTGTACTCATACCGCAGGGTTTCCTTCGGCCCTAATTCCTGCACAAGATTGCCCTGTGGATCGAATACATAACGCCAGCTTCCGGTTCCGTTCCTCCGCTCGGTAAGTTGGTTTGTTACTGTTATAGACGTAGCTTTCCCTTTCACCTCCGCTTACTTTCTCCAGGCGGTTTCCGCACAAATCATAGCTATAACGGTCTTCCCGCCCTCCCTCTGTTTCGGAGAGCAAACGGCTCATGCTGTCATAGGTATATCGGATACTGCGCGCTGGGTTTGATCTGACCCGAACCATCTGGCAGCGCCATGGTTCCTATTTTGGCAGTTCTGTTTCCATTTAGGTCATATTCGTATTCCAGGTCACACAGGATTCCACCGGCTGCTGTCCTGGTCTTAAGGTGAGTCAGGTTTCCTGCTATATCATATCCATAATCCGTCCGAATCCCACTCTGATGTAGAATTGTCTTTAGCTTCCCGCCAGCTGTATGCTGGTAGGACACGATTTCCTGTCCAGACTCATCTGCTATCGAAGACAGGTTCCCCTCCAGATCATAGTGATAAAGCAACGGCTTCCCTGTAACATCCGTCATGGTTTTTAGACTGCCGTCTGGATAATAGGTACAGGTGAGAATCGGCCGGCCGCCAGACAGCTTCCGCAGCAGTTTTCCATCCGGGCGGTACTCATACTGGTAACAAAATCCACCGCCAACTGATTTTTTCAGATGACCTATGGTGTCATATTCCCAGGTCCGCACTTCACGGTGTTTGCCATCACAATCATAGCTTATCTCACGGACAGGATTTCCATCTACATTATACTCGATTTCCACATGGTTTGCCAAGCCTGTCTATGGAGAGCGTCATCCGTCCTTCTCTGTCATAGTGGAACCGCTCGTTATGTCCTTCCTGGTCGATAACTTCGCATACTTTTCCCTGGCTATTATAACGGTAGATGATCGTTCCGCCATTGGCATCTGTAGTTGATGTGATATTCCCGGCATAATCATAGGTATAGCATTCATTGCCACCATCTGCCGCCTTAATATTACGGATACGAGACCAGTATCACGTTCATCAAGCATCTCCAGCGCCCGAACCAGTTCATAGTGTTCTTCCAGAACCTCACTGATAACCTGCTGTTCTTCCCAACTTCTTTTGCCTTTGTACGGTCAAGAAGATAGTCAATTGATACCTGATAAAAAATCTGCCAGAAGGAAAGATGTTCTAAAGTTATCGTACTTATATCCCCGCTCAATGCGGCTGATAACCTGTTGGGACAGTCCCAGTTGTTTTCTAATTTATGTTGTGTCAAATGTGCGGATTTCCGCAGTTTTTCTAAATTGTTATCCATATAGGCACCCTCTTCTTATATTTTAACATTAAAAAGAGTTGCTATTACTCTAGTTGTGTTTTGAAATAACTCTAAATAATTGTATTTCTATTGAATCAAATTAACTCCGCCTGTGTTTCTATACCATATTGTTTCAATTTTTCTAATATTTTTCCTATTTTTAATGGTCCCAGTCCTTATACGCTTAAAATCTTCATATGTCCACTTTGCTAAATCTTCAGGCACATCACCCCCTTAAATCTCAAACTGGCCTGGATGTATTCGCTTACCTCCAGACTGCAAAGCGGATGTCCATATGACTCCCGTGGTTGCTCCACCTTACAGTTTTCCAGGTCAGCCAAAACAGGAACAACCGAACTTCTTTTTTACCTGTATCTTTTTACCATCGTCCAGGTACATATACAATTTGTCCGCTTCACAAACTGCATACCCACTAATAAGCTCATCTCCAATCAGCGTACGTCCCTGATGCCGTATTATCATGCTTCCTCTTTTACCTCCTTATTCTTCCTACCCAATCCCCGACAGTCGCTCGCTTATCTCTTTTCCTTTGCCGTGATAAAGATAATGATCTCCATCCAAAACTTCGATATGATTGAAAACCTGTTCTGTAATAATGTCCCTATGCGACCTCCCAGCCAGGAATTAGCTCTGTATTCCTCTTTGCCAGCAAAAACAGAACTGGAATACAATCAGAAATTTCATTCCACTGGTTTTTTCCATGTTATAGGATGTGTTTTTCACCTCGTCCATCATCGTTTTATTCAACCATCTACACGTCATACACCATTTCTGTATCTTTTTTTCACAGTCTGTCAATTGATTTTCCATATCATTGCCCGTTTGTTTTCTCTGATGCGACCAAAGGGACAGTCGAAGCTTATCCCTGTCTTTTGCTTAATCCGGGTAATATAGGGCAGCATGTCTTCTGCTTTCTGCATTACCTCCGGTATGCTCTGTTCCATACCTGGAACCGATGTGTCGATTCCTATGAATCCTTCCAACTCATCCCTATAGCAATTAGCATAATATAATGCATAAACGCCTGAAATAGAGTGCCCCAATAAGAAATACCGGCTGTAACCCAATTTTTTTCTACATTCATGCAATTCTTTTACAATATTTTCAATAGTTCTTTCTTCTCCAGTCTCATCACTCAGTCCATATCCCAATGGTTCAATAGTAACTACCGTGAAGTGCTGAGCCAGCATATTGGCCAGGCTTCTGAATTCTAATATGGGTTCACGATTCCCCGACCGGGAAGCAGGACTATAACCTGTTTTTCATTCCCTTTAACCTCGACATTTATATGCTTTCCATTCACAGGTACAAGTTGTCCATATGTATTGTTTTTTTCAACTTATTTCGCTCAAAACAGCATAAAAGAGTTTGAATCAGTGTTCCTGCAAATATCAGACCTGTAATTGCTTTTGCTATTATTGCTATCAAAGTCATCATTGTGCTTTCCTCCTGGTCTTACTATGGTAAATTAAACAGCTCTTAATTGAACGGGTAATTTTGGACGGTAATTTTAGGTAGAATCACCTCACTTAAGCCCTTTCCTACCTCAACATTTCTTTGGAGATTATTTACAGTCCGATATCAATATTCCATGACCTTACTTCTTAAACTTTATTCTTGATAATTATCGTATTTGTGAGAATACTGGTACGTTCTTCTCTATTTTCATTAATATTTTTTAGTTTCAGAAAAATACATGAATGGGATAATCCTACAAAATACCAGCAGGCATCTTGCTATCATCTGCAGGTCAGTATAATAGCTGCTCCAATTCTGGTACAAAGCGATAGACTTTTTAGTCTTCTTCACGAGGCGAGTATAACAAAAATAATATAGGCACCAAATAATGTATTAGAGAAAATCCTTTGCTCATTAAGCAAAGGGAAGGTAATCAATACTGCCTTCCCCAATCACCATTATTATATTGCTTATATTTACGAGTTTAAAAGAAATCTCCTTCTACTAATAAAAATCAATCCTATCGTCTGTTAAATGAAATGATTGCATATCCTCCAGAACAATAGAATCCTTTATCAATCCGCTAATTATAATACTTCGATATTTGATTTTACTAAATCTGAACAGCCTAAAGCTTAGTTGGACTATTTTTCGTCAATCCTTTGTCTATATGCGATTGTTCCTTATATAATGTTATTCTGCAAAATTTCAAACAATACTTTTCCTATACGGATCCAAATAATTAAAATAGGCTTCATCAAATTTTTTTGCTCTAAAGCTTCTAGCCCATTTTGTTTTTTATAATTCACTTCACTAACTGTTATAGGAATAAGCCACAAAAACTGTATTTTCCTTGATGAACTTTGCAGATTCTCAAGTAAAGGTCCATCTAAATAAGGCAATGAAATTAAACCATATTCTGAATTTGATTTTCAAACCACGGACAACCAAAATTAACAGTATGTCCCACCCCCAAGTTTCCTCCTGTGATATGATAATGAGCAATAATAGTAAGTAATTCTATCAAAAAATCATATTCAACAGGTGAAAATATATGAATTTCAATTGCGTTCTTATCCAACCTAGCAGACATACCACAGGTCGCATATGTCCACATATTACGTTTACTAGTTGGAGCAAATTTGAGGATCTTAAAATTGTCAGGCAATTCATTAATTGGACCCCGGTTAAATTTATGTTCTGTAAATCCTCCCAAAATTCACTATAGTGTTTTTATTATATCTGCATTACAATCCATATTTCTTTTTCATCTCCTTTGAATACCGTGCCATTTCTCCACCCTGTTTCGCTTGCGCTTCTTTTGTGGATGGTTTCATACGGTTTCTATCTTTAGCACTAGCTTTTCTCTCATCTGGTGTCATTAAATATCCGGGTTTTCGCCAACACTCGGATCACCCTCATAATAACGCTTTACTAAAGGCGGGTCATGGTCTGGAGAACCTCCTATTTCTTTCCTATCTGCTTTGCAGTTGGTGTACTACCATAATGTTTTCTTCGATTATAGGGTTCTATAGGTGCCGGAATATCGTCTTCTGGTTTGCGTTACTCCATCGTTCTCATTTACTCCATCGCCACCAATTTGTGATCCTGGCGGACAACCATCGCCTGGAACAGCCTGATACCCGCTTGGGTCATAATACGTCACTGGATTGTTTTTGCAGTATGCATAGAGATTTAATCCATCATACAGATAGGGATCTTCTTGCATAAACCGTCCTAACACTGGATTATAATATCTTGCCCTCAGATAATACTGCTCCGTTTGCACGTCATACTGCTGTCCGGTATACCGTATCCGGTTAGATATTCTTTCAGCATTTCCCAGTTCTTGTCCAAATGCGTCATACTGGTAATGGTTCTGGATGTTTCCGCATCATCAGTTATCAATACCGTACTCAGTTGTTCATCCTGATGGTAATAATGAATTTTTCCACAGTTTTTGGCTTGCTTCAATTCCACCACCAATGTAATAACTGGTCTGGTTTTCTTCACTCCTTTCATACAAAAGTTCCCCTCGATGATAGACAAATTGAATCAGCTTTTCATTCTCCATCATTCACATCGTAGGTTCTCCACATCGTAGCGGTTCACCTGTACTCTACCATCCTCCAGCCTTACCTCTGTTTGCTGGTTCTTGGTATTATAGAGAGAATTGCTTGGTGCCGTGAGGGCTTTCTTCCCTTTATTATACTTCCCTGATGGTCATAAATAAAGACCTTTCTTCCCTTGATTGTTTTCCTCGCTGACTAATTGGTTCTTCCCGTTATAGCGGTAGCCAGTGAGCCCTTCTGCGCTCTCCTTTTGGTCCGGTTCCCAGCTGCGTCATAGGTGTAGCAGACCGCATCACCATTCCGTTTTTCCTCCCGCAGCTGCCCCCTGATATCATACTGATACGTGACAAAGAGATTGCGGCTTTCACCGCTTACCAGCTTCTGCTCCCCAATCTTTGAGGTTCGGTTTCCATTTCCGTCATACTTATACTTGAATGACAGCAGGCTTTTTTCTCCAGCTTTTGTCTCCAGTTGGCTTATGTTCCCGCTGTCATCATACTGATAGTGGGTTACAATGCCGTTTCCATATGTAATCTGCTCCAAACGGTCCAGGCAGTCATACCCATAACGCACTTCCATACCGCTGCTGTTATAGATACGGCTCGTCCTCCCAAGAAGGTCATACTCATATGATACCGCTATCCCTTCCGGATTGGTCATCTGAATCATTTGTCCCGCTTTTATCATATTCATAAGAAATCAGCCGTTTCCCGCTGGAACGCTTTTTCTTTTTAAAGCCCCTGCTCATTGTAATAATATTCATAGGAATACCCATCACAAAACCGCATGAGTCAACCTGCCCAGGCTATCATAACCATAAGTTGTGATGACTGCATTCTCTCCGTTTTTATCAGTAGCTTTTCATAAACAGGATTACCAAACACATTATAAATCCGACGTACCTGGTTCCCATTCCGGTCCGTATAAAGCGATAGATTTCCGCATTCATCATACTGGAACGTTTCCACGTACCCCATCTGATCAATGCGTTCCCGCACCTTTCCAAAGCTGTTGAAACGGTATTCCACTGTATTGCCATTCCCATCGGTTGCTTTGCTCACCTGCCCGGATGGTGAATAATGATACTGTTCCGTCACACCGTCAGAGAATCCGATTCAGTAATTCTTCCCCAGTAGTCTACATCATAGCTGACCTTCTCGCCAACGCCATCTATAATCCCGGTTATTTGCCCTCTGGCGTTATATTCATAGCTTTGGAGCGTTCTTTTCCGATCCCCGCTTCCCTTATGACGTCTTTTACCTGGCCATCCAGCGTATAGTTAAATCCTGTCTCGTTCCCCAGACCGTCCTTTTCTGCCACTGGCAGATTCTGAAGGTTATACACGCTTTCTTTCACCAACTGCCCCAGGCCATTGATGGTTTGTACCGGTTCCCAGCTGCTGTCGTAGCTGTAAATTGTCCCAACCGATTCTTCATTCCCTGACTCACAGGCATTAGGGCGTATTTCCTTTATCAGACGGTCATTCTGGTCATATAAATATTGGGTGACGGCGCCTCTCTGAAGTAACCCGGTGTATCAGCCAGTTTTCAAATCATACTGATAACGGGTTTCTAAGCATTCCCCGTCTGCTCCGCGCACAGTCTCACAAAGCAGATTACCTGCGGCATCATAAGCAAAACAGACTCTGCGGTCTATCTTGTTCTTTTTATCAATTGTCCTTTCTTCTGTCAGGCGGTTATTCCTGTCATAGCTTCTTCGTATTTCATTGCCATCTGGTGTTATGATTCCAGTAAGGTTTCCGCTTTCGTCATACATATATCCGGTGATAGCGCGGTTCACTTCACCATTTCCTGGATTTCTTCCTCCTTTTTTTATTCTCCAGCCATTTTTATTGTAGCTGTAGAACCCGGTTCTTGATTCCTTCTTCAATCACCCGTTCTTCCAGTGTGAGTTCCCCAGGCAGTCGTACTCATAACGTATCTTTGCCCCATATTCATCCTCCACTGTGGTCAGATGATTATTCTTATCATAAGCAAACCGAATCAGGCTCCACATAGCCGGATCAGCACCCTGCTCCACCTCTTCATTACCGTAGGCTTCTTCTATTTTATTTCCTGCAGGTCGTAAGAATATTTTATCACACGGTAATATATGGTATCTGCTTCCCGACGCACACTGACCTGCTGGCGGATTATCTGTCCAAACCGTTATACTCGTAAAGGTTCTCTTTTCCTTCCCCGTCTGTTTCCCTCGTCACCTGGCCGTGTCTGTTATATTCATAGTGCCGGAGCTCATTTCCTTCGGGTCTGTTACTGAAACAAGCCGCCCCATCTTATCATAGGCATAAACATATCCCGGCCCATCGTCCAGCGCGCTGTCGTAAGATTCCGGCATGACCTGTTTGACCAGGTTCCTTTCCGCATCATAAAACCGCCGCTCGATACCTCCGTCTGCATAATGGATCCGGATGCAGTTCCTATCCCAGTCATACTCATAACGTGTCCCATCTCCGTCCTCACCCTTCACTTGATAGCTGACAGGATGAACCTCTTTGGTGATGTCCCCGTCAAAATTGCGGAACAGCCGTTTATGTTCATTCTCTGGTGAGACGGTATCCACAATATATATTTAAGGAAGTCATAATAATATTCGTATCCCCTCCTGTTTCTTCCAGTTCTCTGCCGGATAATATGACGTCAGATTCCCCATTCGGTCGTAAAACCACCTGCTGGTATAGCCCTCCCCCATCCACTCTCTTGGTAACGAAGTTTCTGGAGTTATAGCTGAGCATCACCGTACCATAGGAATTTCCCACCGACATCCTGCGTCCAACTTTATCATATTCATAAACCGTTTCCTCATTTTTAGGTGTAAGGACACGGCTGGGGTATGCACGGTTTGCCTCATACTGAAATTTTGTCTCATTTCCCAGGCTATCCCAGGTGGAAACACGCCGGCCCATTTGGTCATACTGGTGGAGGTTTTTTCTCCATTCCTTGTCCGTAATCCGTTCCTGCACGGCAAGCAAATTGTGATCCGCATCATACTTATTGACTGTCTCACGATGTTCCGAATCCCATACCTTCACCAGGTTATGGTTTTCGTCATACTCAAATGGGTTTCCAGCCCGTCAGGACTGGTTTCACATATTTTTCTGTCATAATCATCATACTGCCAGCTTGTCCTTATGCCGGTACGGCTCACCTGAAGGGTCCGCATATTATTGTCTGAATATTCGTAAGACAGACAAGTTCCGTCTTCGTAGATAACCCGGTCCGTCAGCCGTTGGTCATTATATTCGTATACTTCTTTTTTTTTCCCTGATTCGCTGAATTTGATTGTATTCCTGCGGTTTTTATCATCATATTCAAACTCCTGATATACCCCGTCTCTCAAATTCCTGGCGAAGAATGCGTCCGTTTTCATCAAACGTATTCTCCAGATACCGCACCCCTTTTTCATCTGTAACCGATGCGATATATCCAGCTTCATCATATTCATAATGGGTTATGCCCTCGTCTGTATGTATGACATCAGTCAGCAGATTCCCCTCATATCGGTACTGAATCCGGCGTCCAATCTCATCCGTAATCTGGAGTATCCTGCCTTCCTTTGCTTACCACTTCAAGATAGTTTCCCAACGGGGTGGTAATCCGTGAAAGCCCACCGTCCTCATAATCAAAAAAGAAGGCGCTGCTGGTTAGGGGTATTCCACCTGTATCATATGTCCTGTGTTATCATACAGACACTTCGTATGTTCAATCACATCCGAAAGCGTAAAAAGGCGCCGTTCCTTATCTACTTCAAGTGCAAATCTTGCAGTCCCTTTGCTTTGGTTTATCCACTTTTCAGCTTCCCATTTAAAGAGAATGGAGTGCCCCGTGATTGTATTCACATGAATATGACCATCCTGTGATGTATCCCGGTAAATGCGGCTTTCAAATGAAAATGTCCATCCCTTTCCCATGACTGAGACATCTAAGTTTCCAGAACGGTATGTACGTTCCAGCTTTAGCGCGGCAGGAATACTTTGCAAGGATGAAATCCGTTGTATTAATCACATACTCCCCTGTAACGGCGTCTACTGGGTCAGGTATGTAGGAGGACATAACATTTGCCGTGGCATTTGCCGCCAGGCTTTCCCAGAAATCAAAAGTCCTTTCCTGTTATGTCACTAACCATCCAGTCTAAACCTGTATCAACTACTGTCCCGGCAGCGGCAAGCGCGGCTTTGTTTTCCGCAAGGTCGCCAAGGAGTCCCGAGGTGATACGGGATCCTACCTGGCCCTGCACGATGCCTAGCCCAGTATTAACCGCAAGGTTCTTGACATCAATTTTTCCATTATAGATTAAATCATTTGCCGCTCCTTTTTACTACATTGCTGCCTACCTGGATTGCTGTCTTCAAATTCTTTGCTTGCTGGCTATTGCAGGCAATTGGTCCGAATTTTGAGAAAAGTGCTCCAAAACCACCTGCAAGCGCTTTTCCTGACACAACACCAAAAGCAATATCATTCACTATTTTTACTACATTATACGCAGTCTGGTTGCCAAAACACAGTGTATCCCGGATAAAGTTATAGGATTGACTGGAATCCGCTTGCCTACTCTTTTGGATGTCCTGCGCCTTCTGTAATATCTGCTGCCGCAAGTACCAGTGTTGTCCCCGCCAGACCATAGGTCCAAGTCATGACCGGGGCTAACAAGGCCGTTCCAACCCGCCTGAAACTGCGCCGGCAGCTACCCCTACTATGGTTACCCCCACCGCCAGTGCTACCGTTCCGACAGCCGCTAATGCTTTGACTGCTCCGGTAAGTACTTTCGATCTTCCTTCCTCATACTTATCCACCATTTTTGGCTAAGTCCGCTATTCATGTTTTCAATGACAGCTGCATCTCCTGCTGTCACTTGTGCTTTTAATCGCTTCCGCAGGCGGATCAACTGGCGTTGCATCTCCAGTGTTTAGTTTAACGAAGGTTGAGATTATATTGGCTTCCTCTGTAAGTTCTATTTTGTTACCGTGCCTTTCCCAATCTGAGCAGTTATTTTTACTTCCTTCTAAATACAGGTTTAATACAGACGCGCCTCCCCTCTCCTGTTGGTGTACCGATAGACAGATCCTGATCCGCTGTAATTTCTATTTCTTTTCCCTTAATTGTTGCATTTCCCTCGGTATCCAGAATCACACTTGTAGACTTTGCTTCTTCTGCAGCTACAGAGATACCGGTTGGCGCCATTAGCAGTTCCGCTCCGTTCACATTGGAAAAAGACTTATAATCCGGGTTTGTGCGTACCCCCGCCTGAACCGCCAGAACTTCCGGTGTTTCCCCCTCCTGATACCCTGACTGCATGAACCGCAATTGCGTCTCTCTCTTCATCACTTGGGAAATAAATATGTACCCTGGCTTTCAATTCCGGCATACAGTAGATGAAGCTGCTCTCAATGGCATAGGTAAAATATTTTTGTATTAGGTGAATTGTCATATTCCGGGTCAATGTGAAAATGTACACGCACACAGTTTCCGGACCGTTCCTTCACTGTGGCCGGTATACTCATTCCGAATATGTTCCATTTTTTTTAACGGGACGCTCAGACATCCTTTCTCCCGGCTCAGTTCATAAAAGCGACAAAGTTCGCCTTTCACAACTCTGTATTGTATTTTGGTGACAATCGTACTGATTCCCCTAAACTGTACCTTTTTGGGCAAAGTTCAAATAAGCGGCCCGTTTTCACGTTCCATCTAATAGCTTCTGATGCAGACAGCTCACCATTAACATTTGCACGATTATATTGATCCAGGTTCTTTATGATATCGTACTCCTCTTCGCTTAGTACGACTTCGTCCCCCAATTGTGGAATGCCAAAATAGGCCCTTCCATAACCAGCCTTATAATCGAACCAGAAATGATTGAAAGGAGCTGGCAAGACGAATCAGAAAATCCCAGTCAGTTTCTTCGATACCAAAAAGTCTGGGATAACTGCCCCTTGTCCTTAATATCTGCGTTTGGATAGTTCTCCAGTACTGTGTTAAGAACCTGTCCATATGTGGCATCCAGATTCAGAAAGCTTAGGCTCACTGCCGCAAGCTCCCATTCACTCGTGTAGGAAACCGCCCTTATCTTCAGATATTGCAGTCCCTTAGATGGAATCATAACTGTTTCTATCACTTTGCCTTTTTAAACAGTACCTCTTTCTCGCTAGACTTCGATACTGGCCCCATCTGGCAGACTGTGAATTGAATTCTCAATGTTCTCTTCATCAGCCAGCAAAAGCAGGCTGACTTCGGCATGGTGATTAAAAGATGCATCAATGTAACATCTTCTGCCATGATAATCCCATCTAATGGAAGTACAATCCTCAATCCCTGGTATGTAATCTCCACGTTATCCTCCTATTCCGGCTGACCAGACAGCAAAAGAATAATGCGCCCGCCATATTTGCACATTAACTCACATCTGCGCAGGAGCGGGGCTTCATCATTGATTGTCACTTTCTCATGCCCTTTTGACCAGACTGCGCCTGATGCGAATTCCACAATACATTCCCCTTCACATTGCTCTAAAAGGCCGTCTGTTACCTCCATTTTCTCTGGTTTTACAAAAACTTCAACCAGCCGTTCCCCATCCTCTTTCCTTGTTCGCTATTTGTTCATTTGCATCATCCACTACTTTTGCGCGGCCTCTATCACCTTTGGGTTTTCTTTACTTTTACAAGTACAGAAATTGATAACATTCGTATTTGCTATCATATCCTGCACCGTCATTTGATATATTTTCTTTGTGTATACGCCATGAGTTGTATCCAGAGCCAGTTGACTGGTTCTGGTTCCCAAACTACATTCACTTCTGGCCATGAGTACGACAAAGCTGGTGTCTGTTGCTCTTGAATTTCTGAGTTCATTTTTCTTCTCCTCTACAGCGTCCTGGGCATCCTGAGCCACCTGGGCGGATTCTTCCAAAGCCTTAGTCGCAGACTCAACCGCCGATTTCGCTTCGTTTAGCGCTTTCGATGCCTCCTGAAGATTTTTCTGGCTTTCAGCGAGTTTATTTGGGTCACATTCATATTCATTTCTTTTGCCATCGCGTTAACAGCATTATTAAATGTTTCCTGGGCTGCCGTTAATTTCTCGTCAGCCGCTTTCGCTGCTTCGTAATCCTGATAAAACTTCTGTGAAGCTTCATGCGAAGCCATCTCAAGTCTCCAAGTCTCTGATCTGCCATATTACTCCACCTCCACTTCTTCAAAACAAATACCAGTAACTTTGCGTCTTAAAAAGACTTTCTAACAAAGGAAGGCTTACAATTGGATCCTTTTCTGTATTTTCCGTTTAATATAAATATATGATGATATGATATTTTCCGAGAATCTAATATCAGCTTTTTTAGGAGTTTGATTTGGATAATACTCTGTTTTTCACTGACTACATCCAGCTGCTCAATCAACGTCTGCACATAGTTATACTGTATGGAATTCTCTTTATGAATCAAAATAACTTCTTTAAATATCAGGGAAGGTTCATAGGCTTCTAATAAGTCTTTCAAGCGGAAGGAAAACATATTTACCGGACGTTGGATGAAATCAGGCCTTGCTTCTTTTCCGTCTCCTGACAGGTATAATACCGTAACATCATTAAGCCGCTCACTATCAGATTGGAGAAACAAATGACTTCCCCGGTAATATCAAAATCCCGGTATTTAATGGAATTTGGCAGTCCGATATCCTGCTTTATAAAAAATATCTCATTCGCTTTCCTCCTTTGCCAGCTGTATCGTCTGCAGCTGTTCAGGCGTCAAATGCAAAAACGGCACGCTAAACGCGGGAAATATTGCCTCTGCCAGATCCGCGTTATGAAACGATACCCTCTCAAAAGTACACGTTGTAAAATCTGCCCCGTACAGATTACAATCCTCGAAACTACAGTCTGTAAGGGGTACAGTTACTTAACCTGATTCCTTCCAGATTGCACCGCCGAAACTCCATTCTCCTTAACTTACTATCTTCAAATACCATAAACCGCATATCCAGTTCACTCATGCTGCTGTCTTCATATTCTCCGCGATACCAATAGCTGAACACCATCGTCTCCGGTTTTATGCAGTGCTTTTTTTAGTTCTCCTCGCCAAACGCTCCCATCTTTTTCCTCACGGTCTGTATGGATAATAAACTCTGATTGGTCCCGATACTCCCCCACTTCAAAAACCAATATGGGAGCATGTTACGTTTGAAAAGATTCCTTTTTCTTCCCAATTTCTGAGCCGATAGCGGAGTATCCGGGAAATGAGTGCATCTAGGAAAGCGAGCTCGTCAAAAATGATATGCTCTACATCATATTTATTAACCATCCCCCTGGCAGTCACGGCTTTTTGGTTCAGTTTATCCCACAACTGCTCCAATGGTTCAAACAAATCCCTGGCGCTGAAATATACTTCTAAAGGTTCTTCATCGAAATACCAGCGGATATTCATAGCTTGAATCAGAAACCGGTAATTCCGTTGAATCAAATCCGTTTTCAGTGTCGAAATGTATAGAAAGCTCACATACTCTTTCTCTTGTATTTCCATTTTAGTGCCAAGCTCATTCATCGCCGCTTTTTACCCAAAATTCCAACTGTTCTGAGCGTTCCAGTATATGACTTGTTATATGATTCCGATAGTCTTGCAGTGTTGTCGCAATTTCTTGCTTAAATTCCGACATAACATGTTCCCCGGTCCATGCACATTCCTCCATTAATCGAATTTTACTTCCGTTCCAGAAAATTGTATTTCTGATCCCCAAGTGCTACACTTCCACCTTTTAAGCTCTGTAGGCTGATAAGCCCTTGTGCCTTGACGGTTAAATTTTTTTCCGCATGAAGCGTCACTGGACCAGTTGCATCAACTAAAACTTTTTTTTGCGCACTGACTGTAATCTTGCCATCGCTCAGGATTGATACTGCGGAGACTCCGCCGTCGCAAAGACAATACCATTAATTCTGGTGTCAGTGCTAATTCCTGTCCTGCTAATTCGTCCGCAGATACCTGATATTAGGATCCTGCATACGATCTGTCCCACCGCTTTGGGGAGCCGGATAATTGCTCGCTGAACTTAACGCGATAGCCTCCTGCTCATTTTTCGATGGAAAATAAATCCTCACATCATCACCCGGTTCCGGCATACAATACCAGCCACTCCCATTCGGCGAAGCAGAATATTGTGGAATAAAGGGAACCAAAAAGCTTGCAGGGTTTCCTGACACTTTATCAATTTCGAGCGCAACTTGAACGGCTGTTCCTGATACATTTACTACAGTTCCTGTAAAGGTGCCACTCCTATAAGATGCATTGGGTAAACCGTCGGCACTAAAGTCCCTGCGCCATTTGCAAACCATATATACCTGTCATTTCCTGGTTGCTGAAATCATATACATAGGAATACACAGTAAATGGAAGACTATTCACTTCTATTGTGTCAAACAGCCTTAAAAGCCGTTGTGATAATACTTGATATCGGGTAAAGTCAGAGGCATACCATGCGGTCATTTGCTTTCAGGCAATAGTACGATTCCATATCCTTATTAATCTCCTTTTGATTTGATAAGGAATCCGGTTCTGACTTAATACAGGTATACCCACATATATTTTAATTCCTGCCTGATATTCATAAGGCGTGACTGTCATTCCTGCCATTGAAAAGACACGCTTTAAAAATTGCCAATCTGTTTCCTCATACTGGACAATCAGTTTTCCGATAGGCATATCTTGTGCCGCGTAGAAAACAGAACTGCCCGGATAATCTGCCATTACGCTGTTTAAAACGCAGTACAGCTCATCTGCGTGTCTTGAAAAGAACGTGATTTCTTTGTGAGGTCCATAAGCCAGCTATAGCTCTTTCCTTTATCCTCACAATGCTTACTTCTGAAGATATCTCAACATTAAGTTCCGTTACAACTCCGGAAAATAAAACGATTGTCCCATCTTCTCCATCAGCTTGCAGCTCCACAGGTTGATAGCTGGGCATTTCATACAAAAAAGTCCTCCTGGTTCTCCAGAAACGCACATAGTTCCATGTTTGCTATGTTCACCCAGTTTACCTTCAATTCTGCAATACAGTATATTTGATACCTCAAGTCCCACGACTTTTATATCATGCAAATTGTATGCCATTGTGCCCCCTAGTTATTCCAGATGATAGAAGCATTTGCCTCAATCGTATCATCTGTAAGGTTAATGCTGCTCCCCGCTTCGCTGGTAAATGTTGCCTGTGTTCCAGCTGATAAGGTTAACTCACCATCCGTTGTAATTTTAATTTCTTCGCCCGCCCCTGTGATAATGCTTTCTTTTGTATTGAATTCTGCTTTACCATCATTTGTAAGGGTTACCGATCCGTTTCCTCACCTACTGACAAAAGGATTCCATTTTCAATAAATTTTACTGTCTTCCCATCCGGTGTGGTAATATCCTTCAAATCAGGATTTCCCATTGGCGAGTCTGACGCCGGAGAGGATTCCCCTTGTACGCTTGCTGATTGCATAGCCCTTGCTTTCATCACTTACAGGAAAAAATATTCTAACTGGATCACCTGGCTTTGGCATACAGTACCACCCTCCGCCATCTGGGGAGGCTGCCACCGATGAATACGGGTAAAAATACTGGTTTTGATAGCTTTTAAGCGCATCTATTTGTAATCGAACTTGAACCTGATTCCTCATTATATTGGTAACAACGCCCTTAACTGATATGCCACTAATATTGGGGTTATAGTAAGTTTTAATCCATGCACCCTTCCTTAAAATATAAATGGTACTGGTTAACCAATAATCCATTTCTAAAACCTCTATAAATTGTTCCAATATATAGCTCTTTTCCATGGAACAGAACCTGAGTTCCAAGAGGTAGGACATCATACGATTCCACACAATATACCAGTTGGCCTTTCAGCTGCTTTTCCACATCTTTTGGTGCAATATCCCGTTTAATTACATAGGGCAAATGATCCCATGATACACTTTCCTTCGTATCCTGCAGACCAAAGCAGAGACATATCCCCTTTTTCGTGCTATCTACATATAGATATGCTCCATATCTGGATAGGAACCGCTTTAAAAAAATCCCAGACTGTTTCCTGATACATAACGGCAATCATCCCCACTGGTTGGTCTGGGATAGAAATCAGCATCTGGCTGCCCGGGAAAAAGATTCATGATAAGTTTTATCATTTGATGCGACGTCATTCCGATATCCTGGAAAGAGCCATTATGTACTTGATAATCCAACAAATAACTGGCTGTTATTACCTCCATGAAAACATAATAGACTTCTCCTGCAGCCATCACTCTCATATTAATAAGAATCCCCTGAATAATGCTTTCATTGCTCCATTCTGCATATACAATACTGCTATATCGTTGTTCCCTTCATATAAGATATAATCTTTCACTGGTTCTTCTGCTATAATCGTTACAGAAAGCTTTCCATGCTGATTTGGCGATTCTTGAATCTCCAAATCTACCACTGGAGCCATTATGTCTCCCAGTATTAAACGGAGACTTTCATAGGTGATAGCATCAACGTGACTCAGGTTATTAACCTCCACCATGACTCCTCCTTTCTAATGATTCATATCTTCAATTACATGAATAATTGCTTCCAGTAAAGTCCCATTCCTCTTTTATCCTCACTCATACAATTGAGTGTTGCGGAATAAATCTTTCCCTCTTTTGGATAACGAAACATCAGGTTATAGGTTATTCCCTCAGAAGTCGGAATTTCATAGCTGAAATACTCCATCTGATTAACTGTTTGTGAGCTGCCAATTTGTGGATAAATTTATTTGTTCAGGGAATATTTAATAGATTCCATCCAATCTTGCAAGGACTTCATTTGTACCCATGGAATTACGGTGGCATTTATGCTCGCTTTCCGCTTACTGCTGACCCAAAATAAAGTATCTGCCTTATCATCAATGACATCAAAGAAATTATCATATACGGCACTTTTTAATCCGCCATCCAAAATTGATTTTTGTATCAAATTCTATTTTTAATGTATATAGGAACTGCTTTCCCTTTTAATACCTTCAATCATTTCTTCCAGCGTGTATTTGATTTTTTTTCTTTAAATTGTATTTTTCAAAGTCTTTTTTTCTTTCCTCTTCCAATTGATTTTCCCGATACGCACTCTGCATTAAAGCAATATCTTTATCTATTTCCATCCTGTTACCTCCAATCTCCTTTCGTTTTACAACAGGAGCAGTTTCCTATCCCCTTTATCACTTCTATGCTCTCTGTCCGTTTTTCCACCTGCCTCTGATAAAAATGCAGCTTAATCCATCATATATTTCTTTATTACTATATTCTTTTTGCTGTTTGATTCAGCCGCATATTAAGGTAAGTTCTTATTTCATCATAAGGCATTGCTGTTTGTAGCTTCATACAATCTAAGCAGAATGGATAGTCCCATTGGTTTTTAATAGGATGCCGCATAAGGGCTTCAGAAAAGAATTTCAGTATTTGAGGATCTATGCTATGTTTTCCAAGAGATGCAAACGGAGAATAAATTCTATTTATAGTATCAAAATTCTGTATTTAAATCGAAAAATCCGTATAACTGTCTCTTAATCGGGCACCCGGTTTGTAATTTAAAGCGGGCCAACTCTATTTCATTATTGTCATCTGATATTCTGTCATCCCAATAAACTTGAGATAAGTACTCCTCTTGTCCGATGCCTGCTGTTTTATCTGAAAATCTCACTTTAAATAGCTCTGTTTTCCAGTTGCTTCATATGAGATTTTTCCAATCATTTTAAAATATACGGACTTTTGTTATAACATATAATCCCCGGGTGAATCACAAAACTGCCATCTATTGTTTCCAGTTCACACCCTGCAAGAATTCCATCAGCATAATCCTGATATAATATCTGAAATATGTCTCTTGGAAAGTCTCTTAGTATTTCAAGCATTTCTTTTTTTTTAATAGCCTTTTTTTCTCTCAAACAGCGGGTATATATTTTTAAACATTTATTCCTCCCTGATCTACGGACTAATATAAAGCAATTTCATCAATTACCATGGTGTCATCTATGCCAATAATGCCAAAATGATATTCATAAAAAAATTTCAAGCTGATATTCTATATCCAAAAACAGATCAACCAGACAATGAATTTTAACTTCCGTTTCAATTGTTTTTTTAATGCTGTATATATTAATATTTCATTTGGGCAGTCATTATTGTGATAGACGATGCTATCATCAATTAAGCCATGAACCATATCAATAAAAATAGCCAAAGAATTCCCAACCTGATAATTTCTAAGCCAACCACTCAGCAAAATTTCTTGTTCTTCTTTCTTTAGAATTGGAAAAATCTTTTTGCGGTTTCTCCGATAACACCATTTTCGATATCCAGAATCAGCATCTTCTTATAATACTCTTCCTTTGTCATACCCTTGCACATCGTTTTCCATCAAAATGTGGAGCATCAAGTTTGTAAGGCTTGCAAGCAAACTGAAAATTCTCTTTGTTCTGGAGAAAATACATTCTTGAAAATTGAATAAAAACGGAAATATGTATTTACTTCAATTTCCACCCCTCATTGAATCCCATTTGATTTAAGTAGGAAGTGCTAGTTCCATGTATGTGCCACTATTAGTTGAATGGACAAAACGTATGGATTCTAAAGGAATATTCTCTTTTGTGCCTCTAATGCAACCTCCACAGGTACTTCATACAATCACTCCCCGCATTCATACTCTGGATAAATCCGCTGTACCTCTGATACAAGAAAACTCATTATATCCCGCTGCAGCCATGGTTCACGTTCCCCCGTTTTAAAACGCAGCAATAATTTTTTTCTGTGTCCTTGTATTTTATCTCATCCTCAATAAATAAATTCATGGAATATGTCTCTGGATTCCTGTCAATTGATCTATAATGTCGCAATCCAGATAAACAACATATTGTTCCAGATTAAACCCTTTGATAAATCTGGCCAGTTCTGCCCTGGTCTTTACACTTTGGTTCCATTTTTTATGAAATTTCTCAGAAAATGTTTCTGCCCTCTCATTTTGCATGATTGGGTAGGTGTAATGATCGATTCTGCTATCATCTGAATTTCTTATGACATAAATCCCCCACTTTTTGGCTTCTGCATGACACTGCTGATAATCAATAATTTTTCTTTTCCTTGGCTAATACTTTGGATTTCCATGCTATCTTCAGCCAGGTATGCGTGCTGCGCTCCATATTCACGGATTGAAATCAAATGTTCAAAATTTTATGATCCTCACAAGGTACAGGAAAGCCAATACTATCAAGGACTAATCTTTGAATATTCCATATAGGAATTAAGTCATGGCAGATTACCTGATTATAGTTCCCAAAATTTATTTCTATTTTCTTTATCTCTTCATTCAGTGTAAGTCCATCTGGCAATTCTGTTATTACAACATCTGCAAATTTATAAAGATATGGAGCATTTACAGTTTGCCACGGTATACCATTTTTCATAAATAGTTGGTATAAATGCCCTATTTTTTTTAAGATACTTTTATTCTGCTGTAATTTAACCCGGATATTCCACTTATGGTTGGATTTATCTGTCTCTAGTGTTCCATCAAATTCTATATGATGATTCCAAATGTCCTGAATTTGCATAAAATCGCACCGCAAAGATTACTGTCATTAAGGAAAACTCATGTCGCTTATCAATTGCATCTGCAATATCTGCAAGTGTATATGAACTTTATGCAAGTCAGAATCATCCATAGGTGACATTAAATGATGGGATGTATCAAAATATTGTCTTTCAATCACTCCGGTTTTATTAAATACCGGTTTACATCATATGCTAATTGTCCTGTAAATCTTTTCTCCAAATCAGAATACATTTGTTCATTTGTATCATATAATGCGAGAAAACTTCCTCCATTAAATTCTTAAATGCTACCCGCTCTTCAATTGCACTAATAGATTGTATTTCACGGCGAATCATTTCCCTCATGTCTTCTTTTTGATTCATGACAATTCTGTACCTCACTTTCAGGGCCCAGTACTTATTTTTATTATTAACTGTTCATAATTCTACTTCTTTCCATCAAAAAATTCAGCTCCCATGTATCATCCTCAAAGTCAAAAAAAATGTTTCATTGCCTTTATAAAGCAGCTCTCCCTCCCTCAAAATAGGAAGTACCACAAATCCCACCGTTCTCTTTGATACCCATACAAAGAACTTCATTTCTCCCTCCAGAATGATGTCTGTTTCCTCTTGATGACTGTATTCTGATAGCAGCACGGTCGATCTCCTCCTGGGTGGTTTTCAAATTTTGATGTATCATATTCAAAATAATAGGTCTTTAGCCGTTCCCCCTGCTCATTATTTAAATACAAATCAAGCTGATTTCCTATCATAAAACGGATATATACCCGATATGATTCTCACGGTCTAAGCTCTTAATCAAAATTTTCTCTTTATTCTCATGAGTGAGCGCCATTATTTCATAAGGCAGGGTTCCCACTTGATATCTCTGATTGACCTTCATATATCCGCGCTTACAGTTTAAGAAATACGCTAATGCACCTTCTAAACAGCACATTTTCAGTTCTGTCCCATCACTCATGCTTTGTATTCTGAATCCGTTTCCCGGGAACATATTGTTTGAGAGCCTCTGTAAACAGCCTGGACTTACAGGGACTGTCCTGTGAGCTTAATCATCTCGTAATCCTGCAACTCTCCCTGCCTCGAATTTTCATCCAGAAAATGCTCCATTAGCTGGTGATATCCGGTCTTAACAATTCTTCGATCTCATTCAAATATAGTGGAATTCTACTGACTCATGAATATGATCAAAGAGTGCCATCTGCACAATTGAGAAGCAATACGTAACTGAACGAAGCACT